>ERZ761609.631-NODE-631-length-38829-cov-50.815547_pt1 | contig 38829 bp, 34 predicted proteins | sample MGYA00511163_ERZ761609 | MGnify/ENA primary metagenome ERZ761609 (study PRJEB28899, sample SAMN02445070) | bioreactor sludge metagenome | biome: EBPR sludge | place: Australia: Brisbane, Thorneside Wastewater Treatment Plant | collected 2011-12-16 ...
AAACAAACTGGGTTTTAGCTTCACCCAACGATTTTACCACAGCGCCATTAGGCTTGGTAGGGCGGGAGGGCGACGCCGCTGACGGTGGCACGGATTTCGAGGCCTTCGAGCGCGGCGGCGGCAGCCTCCGGGATGGTGAAGGTCATCGAGAGACGCGCGCCGGCCTCGCGCGCCCCCGCGGGCGGACGCAGGCTGACGGCGAAGCGGCGCTGGGTCCAGCGCCAGGCGTTTTGCTCGGCGGGGTAGAAGCCGTGGAGGAGCTGTTCCGCGTCGCGCCCGGCGCCCATCGAGATGGAGGACTGGAGGTCCTCGGGCTCTTCAATGGTGGCCATCGGGTCGGGCCGGTACTTGTGCTTGCAGGCGGCGAGCGCGGGCAGGGCGAGGAGAGAGCGGCGGGTTACTCGGTGCAAGGGCGTACGTCCACGAGGCAATTGTAAAAGGTGGGGCCGCCGCCGATGTCGGTGAGGCGCTGCGAGGTGAGCACATTCACGTTCGCGCCCCAGCGGACCGCGGAAGCGCGGACCACGCCGGGTCGGACGGCGTCGCCGATGCGGGCACGGAGGCGGACCGCGCCGCGTCCATTAAACACTTCGACCAGCGCGCCATCGGCAATCTGGCGGGCCTGGGCGTCGGTGGGGTGCAGGTCGAGCAGGGCGGCTTCGGCATCGACCTCGGGCCGGTTGCCGAAGGTGGAGTTCATGCCGTCGGCGGTTTTGTTGGAGATCAGTTCGAGCGGGTAGGGGCTCGCAGGGCCGAAGCGGCTTTCGACGGGCGGCGTATACTCGAGCAGGTCCCCCGAGAGGTTGCAGCGGCCATCGGGCGTGCCGAAGCCGCCGTCGGCGAAGGGCAGGCGGGGCAGGTTGAGCGGGACGGAATGTTCGCTTTCGAGGCGTTCGAGGGTGATCCCGTCGAGATAGGGGGAGGGGGTATCGAGCAGCGCCCGGATCATGTCGTCGTCCGAATCGCCGAAGCACGGGTCGGTGAAGCCCATGCGGTGGGCAAGCGCGCGGAAGATTTCGACGTTCGAGCGGGCCTCGCCGGGTGGGGCGAGCGCGGGACGGGCGAGCTGCAGTTCGTAGTGGCCGTAGGCGAAGTACAGGTCGGTGTGTTCAAGGAAGGTGGTGGCGGGCAGGACGTAGTCGGCAGCAAGGGCGGTGTCGGTCATGAACTGCTCGATGACGACCTTGAACAGGTCGGGCCGCGCAAGCCCCATGCGGACGCGGTTCTGGTCCGGCGCGATGGCGGCGGGGTTCGAATTGTAGACGACGAGGGCCTTGACGGGCGGGCTGTCGAGGCGCGTGAGGGCGTCGCCGAATTCGCTCATGTTGATGAGGCGCGTGGGCTGAGGCTGGAGGTCCGGGCGTTCAAGAGCGGCCCGGTTCACGGCGAAAGCGCCGGAGGTGGAGAGCAGCAGGCCACCGCCCTGGTGGCGCCATGCGCCGGTGAGGGCGGGCAGCAGGGCGATGGCGTGGACGGCACGGCCGCCGCGCTCGCTGCGCTGGACGCCGTAGTTGAGGCGGATGGCGGCGGGCTGGATGGTGGCGTAGTCGCGGGCGAGTTGTTCGACGGCGGCGGCGGGGATGCCGGTGAGTTGCTCAACGCGCTCGGGCGGGTACCCGGCGGCGCGTTCGGCCAGCGAGGCGAGCCCGGCGGTGTAGCGGTCCAGGTAGTCCCGGTCCTGGAGGTTGTCGCGGAGGATGACGTGGACGAGGCCGAGGGCGAGGGCAAGGTCGCTGCCAGGGTGGGGAGCGAGGTGGACGTCAGCGAGGGCAGCGGTCTTGGTGCGGATGGGGTCGATGACGACGAAGCGCGCCCCGCGGCGTCGGGCGTCCACAATGAAGGGCCAGAGGTGGACGTTGGTGGCGAGGATGTTGGCGCCCCAGGCGATGATGAGGCGGGAATGGGCGAAGTCGCGGGGGTCGATGCCAAGCCGGTTGCCAAGGGCTTCGGTGAGGCCCGCGCCGCCGGCGGAGGAGCAGATGGTGCGGTCGAGCCGGGAGGCGCCGAGGCGGTGGAAGAAGCGGCGGTCCATCCCGGAGCCGTTCAGGTAGCCCATGGTGCCCGCGTAGCTGTAGGGCAGGATGGCTTCGGCGCCGTAGTTGTCAGCGATGCGGCGGAGACGGGCGGCGATGGAGTCCAGCGCCTCGTCCCAAGTGGTGCGCTCGAAGCCGCTGGGGGTGCGGCGGAGGGGGTGGAGAAGGCGGTCGGGGTGGTACACGCGATCGAGGTAACGGGTGACCTTGGCGCAGAGGAAGCCCTGGGTGAAGGCGTGGTTGGGGTTGCCGCGGAGGCGGGTCGCGCGGCCTGCCTCGTCCAGTTGGACTAGTACGGAACAGGCGTCGGGACAGTCCAGGGCGCAGGTGGAAATGGCGGTTTTGGGCACCTTTTCCGATTATAGTGGGGGCATGAGGGCGCGAATCATGGTTGTGCTGGCGGTAGCGCTGGCGGGTGTGCTCGAGGCGCAGCCGAGGCCTGCCTCGATTACGCCCGCGCCTGAGGTGGGCGCGGGGCGAGCGCGCGGGACGGGCTACGGCTTCGGGCGCGGGTTTGGGCGGGGTTGGATGGTGTGGCCGTGGGGCTGGTGGGGGATGCGGGAGGAGAGGCCGCTGCCGAAACCGGTGGATCCCGAGCCGCCGGCGCGGGCGTGGGTGGTGAACGAGGACTACCGGCCTGCATTGTTGAATCCGCAGACCACCGAATACGCGGAAGGCGAGTTACCGCCGCCGCGGATGGAGGCGGAGCGGCGGGTGGAGCGGATCGCGCCCTGCCGCCTGCGGCTCAACAGTGGTGAAGCCGTGGAGGCGCGCTGGTGCGAGTGGCGCGCGGACAGCGTGCGCTTCGAGGACGCGGACGGCCGCCGGGTGCGGCTGTCGCCGGACCTGGTGGACTGGCGCGGGTCGGATCGGCCTACTTTTTGAGCGGCGTGGAGCCGGCAGGAGGCTTCACGGTGGGCGCCGGGAAGGGGTAGGTGTCCGGCAGCACCTTCACGTCGGTGGTGAATTTCCAGCGCATTCCGCCCGGAGTGGGGTAGGTGAGTTCGACGAAATAGGCGGTATAACCCTGGGCGACTTTGGGCGGAGCGGCAATATAAACGCCCGGTTTGGATTCCGTTAAGTCGGTGGAAGTGTAAGCAGGGCCAATCTTTTCGAGGCGGAAATCGCGGGCATGGGGGTTGTTAGCCTGCCAGAGTTTGACGGCTGCGGGCTTGTCCCTGGTGGTGACGGTGATTGTGCCGTCTTTTGCAACTTCCCAGGAAAATTGGGGGCGTTTGTAGTTGTTGAGGATGGAATCGTAAAACGCGGCGATGCTGTCGCCGGCGTCGGAGCGGCGCGTGACGCCGTGGTCGGTGTTGGGGACGTAGCGGAGGTATTTTTCGCCCTTCAATTCGTTGAAATAGAATTGGGATGAGTCGGGCACAAAGAACTGGTCGCCGGTGGAATTGACGATGAATTTCGGCAACGTGAGCCGGTCGCGGTATTCGAAAGGCTCGACGATTTTCATGAGGTTCCGGTATTCGACGGTCTCGTTCCAGTCCATGACGCCGTGTTCGACGTAATCGCCGACGGCGGGCGCCCAGAATCCATAGACGCGCCAGTGGTGGATGAAGGACGGGACGATGTTGAGCAGGTCGATGACGGCAGGCATGATGGCGACGACGCGCTTGTCCACAATGGCGGTGGTCCAGGTAGTCCAGCCGCGCTTGGAGCCGCCGGTGACCACGTACTTGTCCACGGTGAGACCGCCGCCGGCGGGCGAGGCGAGGAACTGCGAAACGGCGTCCATGGCGCGGACGGAGGCTTTGGTCATCGGCAGGCGGGCGGGCCAGCGGTCGTCGCCCGTCTCGAGGTACTTCTTCCAGGTGAAGGCGATCATCGAGTCCTCGCTGCGCTTGCGGGTTTCGCCATAGAAGCTGAGCGGCTGGTTGGGGATCATGCGGAGTTCGGCGACGACGGAGCGGGTGCGGACGGCCATTTCGGAGGTGAAGGCGTCGGGCTGGGTGGGGGGCTTCGAGTTGTTATTGCCGCCGCCGATGAAGAGCAGGCCGGTGGTGTGCTTCACCTCGTCGGGCTTCACGATCACCACCCAGTGGCGCCATTCGGTCCGGTCCACCTCGGCGGGGGTGAGCCAGTTCTGGCTGGTCATGTCGAGGACGTAGGCGGTGTAGCCCTTGCCCGGGATGGTGTTGACCAGCTCGAACTTGAAGGCCGGATCGGGGGCTTTGACGTAGCGATCAAGGGCGGTTTCCTGGGAGCCCTGGGCGAAGACAAGCAGCGGGAGCAGGAGAGTGAGCGTAATGAGACGTTTCATGGTGGTGGGCGCGAAAGCTCAATTTTAGCAGGGCAGGCGCCCGATATACTGGAACAGTATGCCCGCTACGTTGCCCGCCACAATGCCCGCGCTGGTGAAAGCCGAAGGCGCCCGCGGCATGGATTTGAAACAGGTTCCAGTGCCCGAGATTGGAAAGACTGATGTGCTGATCCGCGTCCAGAAGACGGGGATTTGCGGCACGGATGTCCACATCTTCCAGTGGGACGCCTGGGCCGCGGGCCGGGTGAAACCGCCGCTGGTGGTGGGGCACGAGTTCATGGGGGTGGTGGAGAAGGTGGGCGACGCGGTGGAGGAGTTCAAGCCGGGCGACATCGTTTCCGGCGAGGGGCATATCGGCTGCGGTCATTGCTACTTCTGCCGCACCGGGCAGGGGCACATCTGCCGGACGATGAAGATCATCGGCGTGGACCGGGACGGCTGTTTCGCGCACTACATCTCGATGCCGGTGGTGAACGTGTGGCGGGTGAAGCCGGGAATTCCGCACGAGGTGGCGGCGATCTTCGACCCCTACGGGAACGCGATGCACACCGCGATGGCGCAGCCGGTGAACGGGCGCACGGTGGCGGTGATCGGCGCCGGGGCGATTGGGCTGATGGCATGCGCGATCGCGAAAGCGGCGGGCGCGCTGCAGGTGTTGGTGGTGGAGCCGCACGGGCACAAGCGCGAGCTGGCGCTGAAGACGGGTGCGGGGTTTGCGTTTGATCCTCGCGAGGAGGGCTGGGAGAAGAGCTTTCTGGAGCACACGCCCGATGAGATCGGCGCCGACGTGGTGCTGGAGATGTCCGGATCGGCGGCAGGCATCCATACGGCCTTCAAGATGGTGCGGCCTGGGGGCGACGTGGCGCTGCTGGGCATCCCGCCGACGGCGGTGGGGCTGAACCTGGCCGAGGAGATCATCTTCAAGTCCGTCACAGTGCGCGGGATCAACGGGCGGCTGATGTTCCAGACGTGGTATCAATGCGAGCGTTTCCTGCTGGACCACAAGCTGGACCTGCGGCCGCTGATCACGCACCAGTGCGGTTACCGCGATTACCGCGACGCGTTTGACCTGCTCGAAAAGGGGCAGGCGGTGAAGATCGTGATGAGCTGGGAGGAGTAGGGCGGCGATGGCGAATCCACTGGCATATCTGGGCGAGGCGCTGGATGAGTTGAAGGCTTCGGGCTCCTACTTCCGGCTGCGGGAACTGGAGTCGGCGTGCGAGCCGGTGTCGAAGGCGGACGGGCGCGAGGTGATCAACCTCGCGTCGAACAACTACCTGGGGCTGGCGAACCATCCGAAGCTGAAGGAAGCGGCGGAGAAGGCGATCCGCGAGTTTGGCGTGGGGTCGGGCGCGGTGCGGACCATCACCGGAACCATGGCGATGCACATGGAACTGGAGCGGCGCATCGCGGCGTTCAAGAACACCGAGGCGAGCGTAGTGTTCCAGAGCGGCTTCACGGCAAACGCGGGCACGGTGAGTTCGATTCTGACGCCCGACGACCACATCATCTCCGACGCGCTGAACCATGCGTCAATCATCGACGGGTGCCGGCTGTCGCGGGCGAAGATCCATGTGTTCCGGCACGCGGACGCGGCGCACGCCGGGGAGATCCTGGAAGGGCTGAAGGATCAGCCGGGGCGGAAGCTGCTGATCAGCGACGGCGTATTCTCGATGGATGGGGACATCGGTCCTTTGGACAAGCTGGTTCCGATCGCCGAGAAGTACGGCGCGATCATGATGGTGGACGACGCGCATGCGTCGGGCGTTCTGGGGCGGAACGGGCGCGGGACGGTGGATCATTTCGGGCTGCACGGGCGGGTGCAGGTGCAGGTGGGGACGCTGTCGAAGGCGATCGGGGCGTTGGGCGGGTATGTGTGCGGAAGCAAGGATCTGATCGAGTATCTGTACCACCGCGCGCGTCCGTTTCTGTTCTCCACTTCCCATCCGCCGGCGGTGACGGCGGCGTGCCTGGCGGCGTTTGACCTGCTGGAGCAGGAGCCGGAACGAATCGAGGCGTTGTGGGCGAATACCCGGTATTTCCAGGGTGCGCTGCGCGAGGCTGGCTTCGCAACGGGTGCGACCGGGACCCCGATCACGCCCATCATGGTGGGCGAGGCGCGGACGGCGATGGAGTATTCGGCGGCGCTGTTCGAGGAAGGGCTGTGGGCGACCGGCATCGGCTTCCCCACGGTGCCGAAGGGACTGGCGCGGATCCGGGCGATTGTGACGGCGGCGCACACGCGGGAGCATCTGGATCGAGCGGTGGAGACGCTGGCGCGGGTGGGGCGGCGCATGGGACTCTTAAGGACCGAGTCCTAATTTTTGAGTCAAATCTAAGGTGCGAATTAGGGTTTCACGCTGATTTGAACAGATGGACCGTACCGTTACTCTGGTTCCAGCAGCAGAAAAAACGAAGCTGCAAGGGAGAGGAGAATAGGTAATGAAGAAGCTCAACAATCTGCTCCTGAAGCTGCAGGTGATCAAAGACACCCGTGGTCAGGACCTGATCGAATACGCACTGATGGCTGGTTTCGTGGCCGTTGCGGCGGGCGCCGTGGTTCCGGGCGTGGCCGACAGCATCAAGACCATTTTCTCGAAACTGGGCAGCGTGATGACCGGCGCCGCGTCGCAGGGCTAATCACCAACCGGATTCGCAAACAACATCAACCAATCAACCCATGGGGGGATGGCCGCGGCCATCCCCTTTTGGCCGTTCAGGGGAGATCGAGCGGAAGGTTGCCCTGCAGGTCAAAGGGCCACTCGCGGGGCCCGCTGGTGATTTCGAGCTGCGACCGGGCCTCGATTTCGGCGCGCAGATTGGCGGTGAAGGCGAGTTGGCGGAGGTCCTGGGTGTCGTGGATCCAGCCGATGGTGACCTCGGCGGGATTCAGCTTGCCCACCGTGGCGGCGAGCACTTCGAGACAGCGCCGGTCGGAATCGTAGTTGATAGGGATGCGCGCGGCGGCGGGATTGTTGGAGGTAAGGGCGTTCAAATAGGTGGGGGCGCGCTTGACGGCGCGGGCGAGGCGCCGGTGGACCGCGTCGGCAAAGCCAATGCCGACGGCGTTGCCGTAGCTGAGCGGGTGCAGGGCGCGGACATAGACCCGGCGGATCACGGGCGCCCCGGGCCAGGGGTTGTATTCGGCGCTCACGTTGCGATTGATGATCTTGGTGTCCAGGCCGGAGCCGGAGATGGGCTTGCCCATCTGGTTGACGATCACGATATCGAGCGCCGGCAGCGGGATGGTAGGCATCCAGGTTTTGACCAGCTCGAGGAGTTCCATCTCGCGGGCTTCCATGTTGGCTGGGGTGAGGGCTTCGAGGCGCGCGGTGTCGTGGTGGGCGTCCTCGAGGATGGCCAGCCCGCCCAGGATCTTGCCCGTGGCCAGCAGATGGCGGCCGGCGGAGCGAATGACCTGTTCGAGGCCGAGGCGGTCGCCGAAGGCGTGGTAGGTCTGGGCGCCGGCGAACTTGCCGAGCCCGATGGCCATCATCTTGAAGAGGCCGCTTTCAAGGCGGCCGGCGAAGTCGGTATGCCATTTGACGCGGCCGCAGAGCATGATGCCGTCCGATTGCCAGGCAAGGCGGTCGAGCACGACAGGGATGCCTTCCGGGGTTTCGCCAAGCGGCTGAACGGCGAGGGAGCTGCGAATTGCGCAACCCATGGTTTCGGGCGTGATGCCGAACTTGGCAAGCACTTCAGCCTGTCCGCGGGCGGTGGCGGCGCCGTGGCTGCCCATGGCGGGAAACAGGAACGGCTCCATGCCGCGCGCCTTCCACCAGGCCACGGCGGAGCCGACGATCTCCGCGAGATTGGCGATGCCGCGGCTGCCCACGCCAATGGCGATGGAGGCGCCGGGGCGAAGGCCCTGGTCGAGCCGCGCACGGTCGAGCTGCGCCCAGACTTCGCCGCGGATGTCGGCAAGGCGGTAAGTGGGGAAGTGCTGGTGGACGAATAGCAGAGGACTGAGTCCCATGCCGATCATCCTAGCGCAGGCGGGTCAGGATTCTTCCCACTGGCGCTCGAGCATGCGGGAGTATTCGCCGGAAGCGAACAGTTCGAAGGGGAACTGGGCGGCGGGCAGGGTGGCTGCTTCCTCGGTATGGATGCGGCAGTTGTAGAGGTGGTCGGCGTAGCGGTAGTAGTAGCGGATGAAGGCCGGGGTGAGCGATTCGAAGCGGGGGCACTCGGCGAAGATGGCGCGGAGGGCGAGCGCGCGGCGGAAAATGGAGCGGAAGTCGGCTACACCCCAGGAGGCGAGCTTCTCGCGGACGGATTTGGGGGCATGGTCGACGAGGAGCTTCATGAAGCTGGCGGCACTGACGCCGGAGCCGCGAAGGTCCGCATCGCGTTCAACGAGTTCGAGGCACTGATCGACCCAGCGTTCCAGGTCCTTGCCGACGTAGTAAAGCATGCGGATTTCGGTGAAGCGTCCTGAGAGGAAACGGCGCTGGAGCTCTTCGGCGGTACATTCGCTGTTGGGCAACAGACCTTCGAGCATGAGGTGGGCACGCGAGCTTTCCACCAGTTGGTCGGGCCCGTCGGGGTCGGCAAAGGGGTGGAGGATGATCGGGGGCAGGTTCCACACCCTGTTATCCGGGATGGGGTCGAATTGCATGTCTCTTCCAGCGTATCGGCATGGAAAGCCGGTGCCTAGAGAGAATTCGTACCAGAACCGCGCGGGGCGGTACCGGGAAGGCGGTTTGGACGGCAATGTGAGCGTGAAGCGGGCTGGAGGACGTATGATAGGCGATTGCTTGGTCAAGTTTCGATTGACAGCGCGGAGGTAGAGGATGCCAACAAAGCAAGCGCAGATCTTTCTCTGCCATAGCCATGCGGACAAGCCCTTCGTACGGAAGCTCGCGGGGCATCTGTCGGGCTTGGACGTACATGTGTGGCTTGATGAATGGGAACTCCTGCCCGGGGATTCACTGCATGACTGTATTGGCGAGGCATTAGAGAAAGTGGCGTATGTTGGCGTGGTTCTATCGCCCAATTCGGCTGCGTCGCGATGGTGCCAATCCGAATTGGAGCAGTCCCTGACGCGCGAGAAGGCGAGAGGGAAGAAGGTGGCCATACCCCTGCTGTACCGTCAGGTAAAGGCGCCGCCGTTCTTAGCTGGGCGGTTGTACGTTGATTTCAGCAAGAACTACTTCAGGGCGTTGACGCAACTCGCGGGCTTCCTACATGGTCTTCCAGTCAAGGAAGTTGCACAAGTGATCGACGCCGCCAAACCGAAGAACCTGGAGGCCACCGTTCAGTGCCTGGAGGCTGCAGGCTGGAAGGGCATCAGGTACATCGAAGCGGCCAAGTACGAGCGGTTGCGGAAGATGCTGAGAGAATCCGGCGTGAATGTGGAGACGAATGAGTTTGAGCTGGTGGTGAGGCCCAAGAACAGCGGACTTGGGCAGAAGCGCTCGATACCACGCCGCATCCCGATCAAGAAATAGCTCGTCTGCTCACCACTTCCGGGAGCAGCGAGCCGCCAGTGTGCAGATGCTTTCTCCCTCAGGGGCGCGTGGCCAGCGTTACCTCGCTCTGCATCTCCTCACCGTTGCGGCGCCATTTCACCAGCACGGTGTCACCGGGCTTGTGGGCGCGGAGGACGTAGGTGAACTCCATCAGGCTGCCGACCGGCTTGCCGGCGAATTCAAAGACGATGTCCCCAGGCTTCAGGCCGGCCTTGTGGGCGGGGGAGCCGTCGCGAACGTCGGCCAGGCGGAAGCCGCCGGCGTTTTCGGCCATGTCGGGAACGCTGCCAAACCATGGCCCGGCGCCCATGGAGGCGCGGGCCTCGGCCTGGGGACGGGGATCGGCAAGGCGGACGTATTCGGGACGGGGATCGCCATTGACCAGACGGGCGCCCGCGTCACCGATGAAGGCGAGCAGGCGCGCGGCGGCTTCATGGTCGATCTTGTCCCAGGTGTCGGACGGGCGGTGGTAGTCGTTATGGATGCCGCTGAAGAAGAAAAGGACGGGGACGCGGCTGACATAGAACGACATATGGTCGCTGGAGCCGTAGCCGCCCTGGTCGGAAAGATCGAGCGTGAGCGAGTGGGCGGGCTTGACGGCATCGAGCGTCGCCTGGAGCGTGGACCCCGTGCCCGTGCCGCCGACGAAAACGCGGTTGTTCTTGATGCGGCCGATCATGTCCATGTTGATCATGGCGACGGCCTGGTTCAGCGGCAGCAGGGGATTGCTGGCGTAATGGGCCGAGCCGAGCAGGCCGATCTCCTCCGCGGTGAAGGCAATGAACAGAACGCCGCGCTTGCGGTTGGGCAGGTTCTTGAAATAGTGGGCGAGTTCGATCAGCCCCGCCGTGCCGGAGGCGTTGTCGTCCGCGCCGGGGTGGACCGCCTTGCCGGCTTCGTTCGGCGACATGGAGCTCTGCTCGCCGAGCCCAAGGTGGTCGTAGTGGGCGCCGATAATGAGGTGTTCGCTGGATTCGCCCGGCAGATAGGCCACGACGTTGGGCACCTGGCGGGTTTCGCGGATGACATCGGCCTGCAGTTCGACGGTAAGCCCGGACAGGGGCAGCGAGCGCGGCTTCAGGTCGCCATCCACCTGCTTGATCCACTGATCGAGACTCGTGTTCGCGAGGGCGAGCCAGGAGTTGGCCACCGCCGCGGTCACCTGCACGAAGGGCAGGCCGGGCTGGCCCGGGCCGACGTTGCGCCTGAAGCGGTCGAGCGTGTCCGCGTCGGTGTGGTTGGGTGTATCGTTGACGAACAGGACGGCGCGGGCGCCGTGCATCTTGGCGTTGACGGCTTTGCTGTCGAGCTGGGCGTGGCGGGTGTAGGCCTTGCCCGCGAAGACGCTCTGCTCGTCAAACTCCTGCGGTTCATGGCGGAGCAGAAGGACGATTTTGCCCTGGACGTCGAGGCCCGCGTAGTCGTCGTATTTGTATTCGGGGGCGGTGATGCCGTAGCCCGCGAAGACGACCTCGCCCGCGGCGCGGCCGCCGCCGGAGAAGTTGAAGGGCTGGAAGTCCTGGCCGGGCTTGAGGCGCGTTTTGCCGGAGGGCGTGATGGCGGTAAGCGAATTGCGGCTGCCGAGCCGGGCGTTGGTGGTGACCGGGAAACGCTGGAAGTAGCCGCTGGCGCCGGGGACGGGCGGGATGCCGGCCTTGCGGAACTGATCGGCTAGAAACCTGGCCGCTTTCTCCATTTCGGGCGAGCCGGTGCCGCGGCCGCGCATTTCGGGCGAGGCAAGATGACGGACGTTGGCCTGGTAGCGCGAGGCGTCGATGGAGACGGCGGGAGCGGCCGCCGCGAGAGCAAGCAGTGCGGCAATAAGTCTCATGGGTTACCTATTTTGCTTGGGGTACGGGCAGAGTGGCCTCACAGCATTTTTCCGAGGCCAGGCCCGCCGTCTTCTGATGATTCAATTCGAACTCGATGATGGCCTTGAGCTGGGCGAAGCTGACCGAACCCGGGATCTTGCGGCCGTTGATGAACATGGTGGGCGTGGAATCGACCCGGAGGGCGCGGGCTTCGGCGAGCGAAGCGTTGATGTCGGGCTCGGTCTCGCGCTGGTCGTAGCAGCGGCTGAACCGGACGAGATCCACGCCGGTTGCTCCGCCCCATTCGGTCAGCTTCTCCTTCAGGTTCTCGGGCTTGATTTCAGCCTGTTTGTCGAAGATCCAGTCGTGATACTCCCAGAATTTGGCCGCGTCCTGGCGGAAAACGCACCGGCCGGCGATGGCCGCGCTGCGCGCCCAGGGGTGAATGGAATCGATCGGAAAATCCTTGAAATAGAGGCGGACCTGAGTGGGGAAGGTCTTCAGCAGGTTCGCGCGGAGCACCTGCGCCTCCTGGCGGCAGTAGCCGCATTGGTAGTCGCTGAACAGGGCGATCACGATCGGCGCGCCGGGGGCGCCCATCATGGGGTGGGGATCGGTGGTGAGGAGCGACAGTTCGCGTTGGAAGGGGCTGGCGGCCACGTCATAGACCATGCCGCGGACGATGCGGCCGCCGTCCGGGCTGACATAGAAAACCTCGTCGATGGAAGCCTGGCCGAAAGAGCCGGTGACGGTGAACTCGTGGTAGCCGGGCATGGGCGCGGGCTTGGGATCGCCGACCGTCACCTGGATCTGCGGGCCCCAGATCAGCAGGTGGCGGACATAACTTTCCAGCACGCCCTTGTCGAGGGCCGAGCGCGCGGCGGGCGGCTTTTGGCCCGGCGCCACAGCCGCCAACGTCAGGCACAGGACGGCCCCGGCGACGGAAAACCTCATATCTTTTCATTCTAGCCGAGGCGCGTGACAATGAAAGAGTGACCCGAACGCTGATCTTTGACCTGGGCCGCGTGCTGATCCCCTTCGATTTCGACCGTGCCTATGCCCGGATGACCGGACTCTGCGGACTGCACAAGGAGGAAATACAAAGGCGGCTGCGCGCCGACGGGCTGGTCCACGACTATGAATCCGGCCGCATCGCCTCGCCCGATTTCGTGGCTCGCGTGGGGCAACTGCTGGGCGTTGCTTTGGATTATGACGAATTCTGCCAGATCTGGAGTTCGATCTTCCTGCCCGACACCTTAATTCCGGAAGAATTCATCCGCAAACTGGCCGCGCGCTACCGCCTGGTGCTGTTGTCGAACACCAACGACATCCACTACACGATGCTGCGCGAACGGTATCCGATCCTCGGCCACTTTCACGCCTACACGCTCTCGCACGAAGTGGGGGCGATGAAGCCCGAGGAGAAGATCTACGCCGACGCGGTGGCCAAGGCCGGCTGCGCGGCCGGAGAGTGTTTCTTCACCGACGACATGCCGGAGTTCGTCGCCGGGGCGCAGCGGTTTGGCATCGACGCGGTGTGGTTCCAGGGCTTCGGTCCGCTGCAGGAGGAACTGCGGGCGCGCGGCGTGGAGTGGGACTGAGCCGCGCGCGGCCTTAGGGCACCAGGCGGATGAACCAGCCGGTATCCAGCCCCGGCGGATTCAGCTTGCCGGTGGGCGAGGCGGTGGGCAGGTCGTCCGAAGCGGTGGTGCCGACCACGGCCATCGAGCCATCAGGGCCGATCGCGGCGCCGTAGGCGATGTCGCGGGCCTTGCCGCCATAGGGGACCGAAAACAGCACCGAGTCCGGCCCGGACTGCGTGGTGTCGATGGCGGCGAAGAAGGCCGTCAGCACGCGCGCCGAGGTGGCAAATCCAACCATCGGGTTCTTCACCGGGAAATCGGAGGAATCGGTGTAGCCGGCAATCAGGGCGGTGCCGGTGGACTCCTGCACGGCGAGCGCGTAGGGCATGTCGGAATTGCCCCCGCCGTAGTAAGTCGAGTAGCGCAGGAAGTCCGCGCCACCGGTGGAAGGGTCCAGGATGGAGAGGAAGGCGTCAAAGGCGCCGGCGCGGAAGGGCTGGGCGCCGTTCGGGGTGACGGGGAAGTTCGAGGACGAGGTGTAGCCGGTAACCCACAGCCGGCCCTGCGAATCGAGGTGCGCGCCGGTGATTCCATCCAGACCCGAGCCGCCGAAGTAGGTGGCATAGACAAGCTGGTCCAGGCCGCTCAGCGAGAAGTCGATGATGGCGACAAAGCCGCTGCTGAAACCCGAGCGCTCGCTCTGGTAGGAAGGCCCGGCCAGCGGAAAATCACTGGACATGGTGACGCCCGACAGGACGATGCGGCCCTGATTGTCGAAAGCCGCGGCGTTCGCGATGTCCGTGGAATCGCCGCCAAGGAAGCTGTCTTTGACGAGCGTTGCCTCGCCTGAAGGAGCGTACACATCGAACAGTGCGACGAAGATATCCTGGCCGCCGCGGTTGGATTTCTGCAGGTTGGTGGCTTCGCCCTTGGGCAGTTCGCCCGAGTTGCTGTAGCCGGCGATCACGATTTTGCCGCGCCCGTCGGTGGCGACGGCCTGCGGATACTCCCGTCCGGGGCCGCCATAGTAGGTCGAATAGGTCATGGCGAACTCGGCCTCAATGTTCGGGTCGAATCGGATCACAAAGGCTTCAAAGTCATTCTGGGGATTTTCGGTGCGGTAAGGCGTGCCAGCCGGAGGGAAATTGAGCGAATTCGTATGCCCGGTGATGGCGAGCGCGCCGTCCTCGCCCAGGGCGATGGCGGTGGCTTCATCGTTGCCGGAGCCGCCGAAATAGGTCCAATAGACCACCTGGCCGCCCCCCTCGTTCGCGGGCATGATCTTGGCGAGGAAGGCATCCACGCTGCCGCCGAACTGGCGCTGAACGGTGACCGTCTCCTCGGGCAAGTCGAGATCGGACTGGCTGGAACCGGCAATCCAGAGCCCTCCGTCGTTGGGGTCGATCACAACCGCCCTGGCGACATCCAGGCGGACGCCGCCAAGGTAGCCGGCGTAGGAGAAGACGGGGTCAATGACCAGCGGGCGGGTGCGGTCATAGGCATCCAGGGCGAAGCCGATGCTGCCGTCCCTGGCCAGACGGTAGGAGGCTTCGACAGCGGTACGCTGGCCATTGGCCGCCATCTGGTACACGACGGGGCGGTGCTGGCGGATCTCGAGGCCGTCAACAACGGCGACCAGATCCCCTGCATCGTCAATCCGAGGCGCCAGCGCGCCATCCATGCGGAAGCGGATCGCGGAGGGGTCCGCTCCGGGGGCGACGACAAAATCGTATTCCAGGAAACGGCCTTGGGCGTACCAGACCAGATCGACGCCCGGATAGACGGAGCGGGCCTGGACGCGTTGATACTGAGGAACCTTCATCCGCCACTGGGCGCGGTCGCGGCCATGGTAGTAATTCGTATGGCCCGCAAGGGGGTGGAGGCCCTCGAGAGCCGGCTCGGCGGCGGCGCCGAGCAGGCGCCATGCCAGCCGTGTGCCCGGGCGTCCGGGACCGGCCGCGAAATCGAGCGTGGCGGACGTGCCCGAGAACCGGAGTTGACCTTCCGACCGGCGGGAAACGAAGACGCCATCTTCCGCGGCGGGTTCAAACCAGGCAGTGAGCGAATCCAGGGCAGGCACGGTGCGGGCGGCAGCAACGGCGGTGAACGACAACAAAGCTGCCATCGCAAGGACGATGGGTAATCTCATGGTGATTCCGGGCGGGGTGCGGGTGTGCAACCCAAACTAGCTATTATACGAATCCCGTCCCGGCGGCGGGTACAGCGGATCTTCGATGACGAGGAAGCCGGATTCCGCCACCCCTTCGTGGATGCGCGTCCACATCAGGCGGGCGCGGCCCTCGCGGCCCTGGTAAGCAAATCCGACGGTCTCGCCCGCACAAAGGCCCAGCATGGAATGACGCGCGCGAAACCCCTCGCCGCTGATGTCGGCCAGCGTCCCCTCACTGCGCGCGCCCGCGGCGGAGGTCAACCAAACCGCACCCTCGGCCTGGATGCGCGGCGAGCGGCGGCGTTCGATGCGGGGCGCGTTCATCGCACCGCCTCCGGGGGCGGAGCGCCACTTTCCTCCATTTCCTTGAGCCGGCGCGTGAGGGTGCGGCGCGAAATGCCCAGGCGCTCGGCTGCGTGTTGGCGATGCCCGCCAGCGGCCTCGAGCGCGCGCAGGATGGCCTGGCGCTCCAGCCCGGCGAGATTCTCCGCGGTTTCCACGGCCGGGGTGTTGTCCGGCAAGTCAAGGTCGGCGGCTGTGAGCGGGCGTCCCGGTTCAGTCAGCAGGGCCGCGCGGACCACCACGTTGCGGAGTTCGCGGACGTTGCCCGGCCAGGAGTAATGGACCAGCGTCTGCCGGGCCGATGCGTCCAGCGTGGCGTCCGGACGTTCCCTCTTCAGAAAATAGGCGGCGAGGGGAAGGATGTCGTCCGGACGGTCGCGCAGCGCAGGCACGCGGATCAGCAGATGGGCCAGGCGATGGTAGAGGTCGCGGCGGAATCGCCCCGCGCGGACGGCTTCGGCCAGCCCGGAGTTCGTGGCGGCGACCAGGCGGACGTCCACCTGCACCTTGCGCGTGCCGCCAAGGCGATAATATGGTGCGCCGTCCAGGACGCGCAACAGCTTGACCTGCATGCGGGGGTCGAGTTCTCCCACTTCGTCCAGGAAGAGCGTCCCGCTGTGGGCCAGTTCAAACAAGCCGGGCTTGGCCGTCTGGGCGCCGGAGAATGCGCCGCGCTCGTAGCCGAACAGTTCGCTCTCCACCAGGTGTTCGGGCAGCGCTCCGCAACTGAGGTCCACCCAGGGCTGCCGCGCGCGGGGCGAGAGCGCGTGGACCGCGCGGGCGGCGAATTCCTTGCCCACGCCGCTTTCGCCCTCGATGAGCACCGCGGCGTTCGAGCCCGCCACGCGGCGCAATAGCTCCAGAACCTGGCGCATTTCCGCGCTCGCCACGACGGCCTCCAACCCGAGATACTCGACGATCTCCATCTTTTTCCTTATCGGCGGGAAGTCCATCGGACTACAGGAAACCGGCCGGCCGGCCGATAGCTGGGCAGTGCGCGGTACGCCGCCGGTCGCCCATGGCCCTGAAGTCCATCCAACGCCTGTTCATCATACTTGGGTTCGCCATCTTTCTGCTTGAGATGCCCGCGTTGGCCGTGTCAAACCCAATGCAGTACGCGGCCTACCTGGTGCTGGCCCTGCTGGCAGCGGCATTCCGGGTCGAATGGCGCTCGGGGCAGGGTTCGATCCCTGTTCATCTTCTTTTTGTTTTGATTGCATTAGCGGGAATGCCGGCGCCTCAGGTGCTGGTATTGGGCGGACTGGCCGGCGCGGTGGAATCCTGGCGCAGGCGGACCGGGCCAGGGCGCGTGGAGGGTCTCCTTTTCGACGTTTCCGTGGTATTTATTGCCATTGGTTTGGCAAACCTGACTCTGCACCAGACCGATCTGGGAGGGCAGCGCCTGTTGGAGGCCTTCCGGTTAGTGTTGACCGGGGTCAGCTTTTTTGTCGCATACAGCTTTCCCTGCGCGTTTGCCGGCGCCTTGGAGCAGAAGCGCAACCTGACCGGCCTTTGGCGGAGCGCCTATCTCTGGATGGTGCCCGTCTTCGCGGCGGCGGCGGTGCTGGCCGGCGTTTTCGAACTGGCGAACCGGGCGCTCGGAAGCTGGCAGATTCCGATTCTGGGCGTCCTCATGGGGTTTTTGGTTTATCGCTCCTACCGGTTGTACTCGGCGCGGATCGAGGATGGGCGCGCGCACGCCGAGGAGATGGCCGCGCTCCACCTGCGCACCATCGAAGCGCTCGCGCTGGCCATCGACGCCAAGGACGAAACCACGGCCAACCACCTCTCGCGCGTGCAGTGTTACGCCATGGAAGTAGGCCGCGAACTGGGCCTGACGGAAGCGGAACTGGATGCCTTGCGGGCGGCCAGCCTGCTGCACGACATCGGCAAGCTGGCCGTGCCCGAGCACATCATCTCCAAGCCCGGCCGGCTGACGCCGGAAGAGTTCGAGAAGATGAAGATCCATCCGGTGGTCGGGGCGGAGATTCTGGAGCGGGTCCGGTTCCCCTACCCGGTGGCGCCGATTGTGCGCTCCCACCACGAGAGGTGGGACGGGACGGGCTATCCCGACGGTTTGCGGGGCGAGGAGATCCCGGTGGGCGCGCGCATCCTCTCGGCGGTGGATTGTCTGGACGCGCTGGCCAGCGACCGGCAATACCGGAAGGCGATCCCCGTGGACGAGGCAATGGGGGTGATTCTCCGGGAGGCGGGGCGGGCCTTCGACCCCCGCATCGTGGAAATCCTGGCCCGCCGCTACCGTGAACTGGAGGCGCTGGCGCGCTCCCGGGAGGGTATCGAGCCGGTGAAGCTGGTCATGGATCCCGCGAACGAGGCGTCCGCCGCCCCCGCTGCCGGATTTGTCCGGGAAGGGCCTGGAACCGGTGAGCGGGATTATCTGGAGATGATCGCGGCCGCGCGCCAGGAAGCGCAGGCGCTCTTTGAACTGGCCCAGACGCTGGGTTCTTCTCTCAGTCTGGAAAATACCCTTTCGATGCTCGCCGTGCGGCTGCGGAAACTGGTGCCCTACGACACGTTGGCAGTGTATGTCCGCCGCGAGGAAGTGCTGTCGCCCGAGTTCGTGAGCGGGCACAGTTTTCAGGCGTTCTCCTCGCGGGACGTACCCCTCGGACACGGCCTGTCCGGGTGGGTGGCCGAGAACCGGCGGCCCATTCTGAACGGCAACCCGGCGATGGAGCCCGGCTATGCCGCGGGCAATCCCGTCCCGGAGCTGCAATCCGCCATGGCCGTACCACTCGAGGGTTTGCAGAGCGTCGTGGCCGTTCTGGCACTGTACCGGATTGAGCGGGATGCCTTCACCACGGACCATCTGCGGATTCTCCAGGCGCTCGGCTCGAAACTCGGATTGGCCGTGGAGAACGCGCTGCTGTTCCGGCAGGTGGAATCCTCCGCCACCATTGATTACCTCACCGGTCTGCCCAATGCCCGCTCGCTGTTTATTCAACTGGACAATGAACTGGCCCGCTGCCGGCGCGAGGGTGTGCCGCTGACTGTGCTGGTCTGTGACCTCGACGATTTCAAGGCCATCAACGACCAGCATGGCCATCTGGATGGCAATCGCGTGCTGAAGGCCGTGGCGCACGCCTTCCGGCGGCAATGCCGCGAGTATGACCTGGTGGCCCGCATGGGCGGCGACGAGTTCGTGGCCGTCCTGCCCGGTCTGCCGGCCGGGGAAGCGGCGCACCGGGTGGAGCAGGTGCGCCGCGCAGTCCTGCAGGAAGCCCAGGCGGAGACCAGCCTTCCGCTCTCGATCTCGATTGGCGCGGCGCATTACCCCGAGGACGGCGCCGACACCGAATCACTTCTTGCCGCGGCTGACCGCAAAATGTATTCAACGAAGCGGGCCAGGCGTCCGCTCGACCTTGCGGGCCACGCAGCGCCGGGCCCGGGATGGGTGGGCACGCTGCAGTAGCTGGCAGCTCAGGTGCCGGTCTTTTCGAGCAAGCGCTCGACATCCATCGCGTACAGCGCCGGGCGGCCGTGCCGGTCGCTCTGGAACAGAATTCTCTGCGAGTTGGGCGTGAACACGGGGGCAGTGTGCGACGGATCGGTGGCCTGGTGGTCGCAGAGCGTCAGCTCGCGCCGTGTAATTCGCAGCAGAATCAGGATCGAAGGGTTCACCTTGCTCCGCGAACTGCCGATAAAAACGCTCGCATTGGCGTTCGGACTGAATGCGGCAAATTGGGAGGTTCTGGCCACCAGTGAATCCACGCGGGCGTCCAACTGCTGCTCGCGGATCTCGGCGAGCCGCCCCGGCGCGTCGGGCTGCAGCAGATAGAGCAGCGCCTGCCCGTCGGGGCTCCACAGGGCCTGCAGGACGCGGCCCTCCGGCGTGTCCACCCGCCTCCGTCCGGCGCCGTCGATAGTCGAAGTAAACAGCGCTCCTTCGCGCGTACGCCAGCAGATCATAGCCCGGCGCGGGTTCGGCGCGGGATCGAGAATGCCCTTGTCGCCCTCGGCAATCGTCTCCGCCTCGCCGCTTGGGCGCCGCAGGCGCCGCAGTTCGCTCCGCCCCGCCGCGGCTTCCACGAAGTAATAGGACAAACCGTCCGGAGCGCAGATCGGCCCCGCTTCGCGCTCGAACCCGTCGCGGAGCTGCGCCACTTCCTGCTCGCGCAGCCCGGCAAGCGGACTCAAGCGCAGCGAAGGTCCATCGAAGAACAGGATCGCGCGGTCGTCGTAGGTCAGGGTCAGGGCTTCGGGTTGAAGAGCGGCGGCGCTCGTCAGCAGCCGCGAGCGGCCGTCCCGCAGGGATAGCAGGTGGGCCTGCCACTGCCCGGTGCGCGTGGAGGCGTACAGAATCTGGCCGGAGTTAGCGGTGACGGCGCGCCCCGGCGGGGCGGGCATCCGGCTTTCATAGGCCGGGTCGGTCAGCCGGAGCACTTCGATCTCGGTGGACGGGTCGGGGTACCGGGCCCAATCGCTGGGCAGGGCCATCCCCTTGCTCGAAGCCGGCTGAGCCGATAGGAACAAAGGAGATATCGCCGCGAGGACCGCGCGGCGCGTCATGCCGCCCACTGGGCGCGGCCCGGTGCTCATACTATCGATCCTAGCAGAGCCTTCGCCTAGGGAGTCCGCCGGGCCCCCGCCGCGTCGTGCCCGTGCGCCGCCGGACTGGTCTGGTAATGTTCCTTGAGCAGGTCCACGCCCCAGTCTCCATTGAAATCTCGCCACACCGTATGGATGTGGTTCGCCTGGTTCTGGGTGTTGTCATATTCGATCAGGAAGCCGGGCGCCTGCACGCGGTAGTAATGCGGCCCTCCGGGTTCGACGACGCCCGCCCACGCAAACCAGAGCTGGTTGCCGGCCGCCTTCACGCGCTCGCGCCGCTGTTCGGCGAGTTCGGCCGGAAGATTATCGACGTACTCGGCGATCAGGTCCGCCAGCATTTGCCGCTGTGCCGCGCTCATCTTCGAGGCGGACAGGCCGCCCGGCTGACCCTTCAGCGCCGCCTGCCGGTCGGTCGTGGTGAGGATGTCGCTGGGGGCCTTTTCCGCGACCAGGGCGATCTTGCGCTGCTCGGGCGTCAGCGCGCGCATCAGGGCCCGCCCCTTGTCCTCTTCGGCCCCAAGCACGCGCAGACCGGTGTGCGGCCCGCTGCGCACCTCGGCCGGGTTGGAGCCAAGAAACGTCGGATTGCCCACCGCCCGGCCCTTCACAACGGTGAAGTGCAGGCTGACGTGGTGACCCTCGATCCGGTAGCCCCAGGTGCCTTCATCCGACGGTTCGCCGAAGACGCTGAAATGGTATTTCTCGGGGTCCCGGCGCCCTTTCATGTCCTTCTCGAGGATGCGCAGCACATCCTCCAGGCTCATGATCGTGGTGGCCTTGATGTAGCCCTGCTGGGAGAGGCCCGCGCTCAGCATCGCCGCGGCCAGGTGCTTCTGCGCGGCCGTCATCTCCTTTAACATCAGCCCCCGGCGCGGGCGCTTGTATTGGCCCGGGATGTCGTCGGTCGGGATGTAATGCCAGAAGAACCGCTCCTCGTCGTCAAAGCGGAACTGCGTCCGCTCGCGCTGCTCCGGGGTTAACGAGGCCAGAAACTGCTTCGCCGTGCTCACCATCCGCGGGCGGGCATGGTTGGGATGGCCCGCACCAGGCAAGACCGGCAGCAACAGGGCCGCCATCAGACACACTACTTGACGCATAGGTGTGATTGTAAACCGGATTGCCGCCGAGGGTGTGGAAAAATCTAGAACCCGAAGTTGCGGCCCGTGGCCCCGGGGTTCACCGACGACTTGGCCAGATACGGGTACGGGTTCACCGGACTGCCGCCGATGCGCACCTCATAGTGCAGGTGCGGCGAGGTGACCCGCCCCGTCGCGCCCGTGCCGCCGATGGTCTGACCCATGCGCACTTCCTGGCCCGGAATCACATCCATACGGGACAGGTGGGCGTAATACGTCGTGAGCCCTTCGCCATGATCCACCACGATCAGCTTCCCATACGCGCCAAAATAGGCGGCCATGGTCACAATCCCGTCGGCGGTGACGCGAACCGGCGTACCCACCGTCGCCGACAGGTCAACACCGGCATGAAATGCCTGATGGCCGGAGAATGGATCGTCGCGGCGGCCAAAATGGCTCAGAAGCCTCCCGGCAAGCGGCCAGATCGCCGGTTTCGTGTTCAGCATCCAGCGGCGATTCACCGCGCGGGTGTTGATGCTGAGGGAAGCCGACTTCAGCATGTTGTACTGATCCAGCGTCTCGGTGAAGGTCGGCACCAGCCGCTCGTCGGAATTCGCCACCGGGATGGCAACCGGGCTTTTCTGGATGCCGTAGGCCACCGAAACCTCGGAGGCGAACAACTGCAGCCGGGCCATCTGTTCCGAAGTCTGCTCATTCTCGTTCAGCAGCTTCTGGTAGCGGGCCCGCAGGAATTCGGTCTCCTGCCGCAAGTTGTTGTAATTCGCTACTTTCCACGCCATGCGCAGATAGCTCGAAACCATCCCGAACAGGGTGAACGCGCCCAGAACGGCAAGAGCAAGCACCGCGAAGATGACCTTTTGGTCGATGTGGAAGCGTCGTAGCCGCCCATGGAGGCTATGGGCGAGCACAACGATAAAGTAGGGCTGATTCATTCGTTGGCTCATCTGTCCGGCCGAAGGGAACACGTTCCGACCGAATTCCGGCCAGGGTGGCAACCTCACCGGAATACCAGACCAGGGGCTCCGATTCCGGATGTCCCCACGAAGTTACGAGCGTACCAGCCTCGGCCCTGTCTGTCAAGGAAATCCGGTAGCCGGACTCCGGGAAAGGCACTACCCCAGCGCGGCTCCGCAAGCCGGTCCGCCGCGGCCGGTTGTCAGGCTCCCGCCTCGTCCGCTATCCTTTCCTGAACCGTCCCTTTCCCGCAATTCCATATATGCCCAGCCTGACGAACGAATCCATCTGGGACCGCATTGCCGCCCGGCCCGCCTTCGGCGCGCTGATGCGTGCCAAGCGGCGCTTCATCATCCCGGCCACGCTGTTCTTCCTCCTCTACTATTTCGCGCTGCCGCTGCTGAACGCGTACGCTCCGGAGTTGATGAGCCGTAAAGTGGGCGCCCACCTCAGCCTCGCCTACGTCTTCGCGCTCTCCCAGTTCCCCATGGCGTGGATTCTCGCCGGGCTCTACCTGCGCGCCGCCGCCCGCTTCGACCGCGAAGCCGCCGCGCTGGTCCGCAGCGAAACCGGCAACGGGGGCGCACCCGAATGACCGCGATTCTGATGACCCTCGCCTTCGTGGCCGCCACCCTCGGCATCACCCTCTGGGCCGCCCGGCGCTCCACCGGCGCCTCGTCCTTTTTCGCCGCCGGCCGCAACATCACCGCCTGGCAGAATGGACTCGCCGTCGCCGGCGACTACATGTCCGCCGCCAGCTTCCTCGGCATTACCGGCCTCATCGCCTTCCACGGCTATGACGGCTTCATGTACTCCGTCGGCTTCCTCGTGGCCTACCTCACCGTCCTGCTGATCGTCGCCGAACCGCTGCGGAACTCGGGCAAATACACCATCGCCGATGTGCTCGCCTTCCGCCTTCGCCCGCGGCCCGTCCGCGCCATGGCCGCCCTCAGCACCCTCACCATCGGCGGACTCTACATGATCGCCCAGATGGTCGGCGCGGGCGCCATGGTCAGTCTTCTGATGCGGGAAACCGGGATCGACTTCCGCATGTCCGTCGTCTCCGTGGGCCTGCTCATGACCGTCTATGTCGTCTTCGGCGGGATGCTGGCGACGACGTGGGTCCAGATCATCAAGGCCGTCCTGCTCATGCTCGGCGTGATCCTGCTCTCCGTGTTGGTGCTCGCGCAGTTCGGCTTCAGTTTCGACCAGTTCTTCGGCGCGGCTACGCGCGCGCCGTGGACCGCGAACGGCGTCGAGACCACGCGCGACCTGCTCCAGCCCGGCCACTACTACAAGCCGCCCTACGGACCGCTCAACCTCATCTCGCTCAGCCTCGCGCTCATCCTTGGCACGGCCGGACTGCCCCACATCCTGGTCCGCTTCTACACCGTGCCCGATGCGCCCACCGCGCGCGTCAGCGTCGTCTGGGCGATGGCCATCATCGGCGCCTTCTATGTGTTGACCACTTTCCTGGGCCTCGGCGCGGCCATGCTGGTGGGCCGCGACACCATCGCCGCCAACGGCGGCATCAACATGAGCGCGCCCCTGCTCGCGCTTGCGGTGGGCGGCGAGGCCTTCCTCGCCTTTATCGCCGCCGTCACCTTCGCCACCATCCTCGCCGTCGTGGCCGGCCTGACCATCAGCGCCTCCACCTCCGTTGCGCACGACTTCTATGCCAACGTCCTCCGCGCCGGCCAGCCCACTTCCCCCGCCACCGAAGTGCTGGTAGCGCGAGTCACCGCCATCTTCCTCGGCGCGGGTGCCGTCGCCGTGGCCATCCTGCTGGGGCCGGAAGCGAATGTCGCCTTCCTGGTGGGCCTCGCCTTTGCGGTGGCGGCCTCGGCCAACCTGCCCGTCATCGTACTTTCGCTCTTCTGGAAACGCTTCAACACCGCCGGCGCGGTGGCCGGCATCGCCGGCGGCCTCGCCAGTTCCGTCCTATTGATCGCCATAAGTCCCAGTTTTATGGGACCGAGTGCTATGTTTCCGCTCGAAAACCCCGGTCTCGTCAGCATCCCCTTCGGATTTCTGGCCGCCGCCGCCGGAACCCTGCTGAGCCGCGAACGGACCCCGGACGGCCTCTACACCGAGTTGCTCGTCCGCTCCAATACCGGCCTGGGCGCCGAAAAGGCCAGTTCCCATTGACTGCCCCGGCCGGGCTTCGATCCGGAAAATATATACTTTTCGGTTCGATTTTGTGCTTGCTTTTCTGGAATGTGTGGTATGCTCAAGGAGGTTTGATCGCTGCTCGTATTGTCAGGTGAGTCCTTCCGGCGTTTCCGCTCGATGTTGCTTCCCTCCTTAGTGGCCCGCTTTCAGATCAGAAAGAGTTCAACATGAAAAACATTTTTGTAGGCAACCTCAGCTTTGGTGTAACCGAAACGTCTCTCCGTTCGATGTTCGAGCAGCATGGCTCCGTGGACCGCGTCAGCATCGTCACCGATCGTGACACGGGCCGCTCCCGCGGCTTCGGCTTCGTCGAGATGAGCAACGACACCGAGGGCAACAACGCCATCAACGCCCTGAACGGCGCTGAGGTGGACGGCCGCACCATGAACGTCAACGAAGCCCGCCCCCGCGAAGAGCGTGGCGGCGGCGGCTACGGCGGCAATCGTGGTGGCGGTGGCGGCTACGGCGGCAACCGCGGCGGTGGCGGCGGACGTCAGTCCCGCTGGTAAGATCGCCAACAATTCAACAACAAGGCCCCGGCCGGGAATCGCTTCCCGAGCCGGGGCCTTCGGTTTTTCCGGCCCGCGCGACGCTCAAACACTGATCACGGGACGCGTGGATTGCCGGATCAGGGCGTACGCCACCGTCCGCAGGCGCCCCAGCAGTTCGTGCGGCGACCGGCCAATCACGAGCGCATCGGCGTGCAGCTCCTCCACCGCGGTCGTCAGCGCATACGGCGCATCGCCGGCGATGAGCCGCGTTTCGGCCACCACACCCGCCTTTTCGAGCAGCGCCGCCATCTGTTTGCTTAGCGCATCCAGCACATGCGCGCGCCACTCGGGCTCATGCACGACGCCGGCAATCTGCACCAGTTGCGTGCTGGCATGTATCACCGTCAGCCGCGCATCGAACGCCGTGGCGAACTGCGCCGCCCAGCGCAGCACGTGCTCGCTCGGCGGGCCCAGATCCACGCCACAGATGATATGGCGCAGCCCCTCGAAGGTGTGTTGCGCATACTCCGCTTCGCCGTGGACGCCGGTCCACATGGGGAACTCGGAATCATGCAGCACCTTGGCCGTGACCGAACCCAGCAGGAAGCGGCGCAGCACGCCATAGCCATGTGTGGGCATCACGATCAGGTCGGGCTGATAGTGCTTGGCGTATTCGAGGATGGCGGTGGCGGGGTCGCCGGTGAGGTCAATGTGACGGACGTTGGCCCCGGAGAGCATTTCCATCAGCACGGGCAGGCTCGCTTGGGGCGGCGTCTGCTCGGCCTTGCGGGCAGGTTCATGGACATGGAGAAGCACGACTTCACACCCGCTCTGGGCGGCGAGATACCGGGCGTAACTCGCGGCCTTGAGCGAACGGGCGGAGAAGTCAACCGGGAGCAGGAGTTTGGTGAGCATGGAAGAGGATCTCCTTATCTGCTTCAACGGTATCAGGGTGCGCGCACGGGGGGAAGGGGGATGGAGACTTAGATTAAACTCAGCGTTGAGGATCTATGCGACTAAGCTGGAATGAGATTCGGGCGCGGGCGGCGCGGTTCGCGGAGGAATGGTACGGGGCACACTATGAGAGGGGTGAAACACAGACCTTCTACAACGAGTTCTTCGATGTGTTTGGCATCCCAAGGAAGCGAGTAGCCAGCTACGAGGAACCGGTCAAGAAGCTCGGCGACCGGCGCGGATACATCGATCTGTTCTGGAAGGGAGTACTGCTTGTCGAACAGAAGAGTGCGGGACGCAGCCTGGAGGATGCACGCGAGCAGGCGCTTGAGTACTTCCCCGGGCTGAAGGACTACGAGTTGCCACGCTACGTTCTGCTGAGCGATTTTCAGACTTTTGAACTGCTTGATTTGGAAGAAGGAACCGAAGTCAGCTTTGCGTTGATAGACCTTCCGCGGCACGTGGAGGCCTTTGCTTTTATGCTGGGGCTGCAAAAGCGGACGTTTAAGGACCAGGATCCCGTCAACCTTCAGGCGTCAGAGTTGATGGGGCGTTTGCATGATTCTCTTTTGAAGTCTGGTTATGCCGGACATGACCTCGAACGCTTCCTGGTTCGGTTATTGTTCTGCCTTTTCGCTGACGATACCGGTATATTTGAGACACGTGATCAGTTTTCGGATTTGATCCAGAATCGAACGAACCCGAGCGGGGCCGACGTTGGACAATGGCTTTCGGCGCTATTTGAAGTGCTCAATACGCCCATTGAGAGAAGGCAGCAGGCCCTTGATGAAGATCTTGAGAGATTTCCATACATTAATGGAGATCTATTTAAAGACAGGCTAGCAATTCCAGCATTTGATGCGGCGATGCGATCATTATTGATTGACGCGTGCGCGTTTAATTGGGATGCCATCTCGCCGGCTATTTTCGGGTCCCTATTCCAGTCCGTGATGGACGGACGACAGCGGCGGGCAGCGGGTGCGCACTACACGACGGAAACCAACATCCTGAAGGTGATCGAGCCCCTTTTTCTCGATTCATTGCGAAACGAATTGAAGACTCTCCTGTCCCGCCGCGATACCGGCAGACGACGTGCGCTTGAGGCCTTCCACGAGCGGATGGGGAGTCTCCGCCTCTTTGACCCCGCCTGCGGATGCGGGAATTTTCTTATCATCGCTTATCGCGAGTTGCGCATGCTTGAGCTGGAAGTGCTGAAGGCGCTGTACCCAGACGGGCAGTTGAACTTGAATGTGGAAAATATTCTGAAACTTGATGTGGATCAGTTTTACGGGATTGAACTCCATGAGTTCCCGGCGAGGATCGCCGAGGTCGCGATGTGGATGATGGACCACATCATGAACAACCGCGTGACGCGCGAATTTGGTGACTACTATGCTCGTATTCCCCTGATGAAATCTCCACATATCCGGCACGGCGATGCGCTGGAGATGGATTGGGGTGATCTTCTGCCACCTGCCGCTTGTTCATACGTTTTTGGGAATCCGCCGTTTGTCGGGGCTAAGTACCAGACTTCGATTCAGCGAGCTCAGGTGCGGCGAGTCGCCAAGCTGGGAGGGAGCGGAGGGACACTGGACTACGTTTCCGCGTGGTTCATTAAGGCAGGCGAGTACCTTCAGCATACGAATGCGGCAGTCGGGTTTGTGGCGACGAACTCAATCACGCAAGGTGAGCAAGTGGCGCAGTTGTGGCCGATCCTTTTCGAGAGGTGCGGGCTGGAGATTTCGTTTGCCCATCGAACATTTGCATGGGGCAGTGATGCGCGAGGAGTCGCTCGCGTGCATGTGGTTGTGATCGGACTATCGCGGCGCGGCCAAGAACCGTCCTTGAAGAGACTATTCAGCTATGCTGACCTGAACGGAAGTCCTGCGGAGAGTGGACACGTCGGCTTGACGCCTTATCTTTTTGACGCCAGCTATGTCACGAATCGACATTTGGTCGTCCGAGAAACTAACCAAGCTCTCGCGAATGTGCCTCGGATGGTCATTGGATCGAAGCCTATCGATGGCGGCTACTTGATTTTCGATGGGAATGAGCGAGCTGCCCTTTTGTCGCAGGAACCGCAAGCTACGAGATTCCTTCGTCCCTTTATTGGCACTGATGAGTTCCTCTATTCCATTCCACGATGGATATTGTGCTTACAATCTGCCCCCCCGGGCGAGATTCGCTCGATGCCGACACTGCTGCGCCACTTGAAACAGGTCCAAGAGTATAGGAGTGGGAGGCGATCTTCCAAGCGGTCGTCGAAGAGTGACCTTAGAAAACCTGGAACCAGTGCACATGCCCTCGCCGCAACGCCCAGCGAGTTTCATGTCACCGTCATACCTGACCGCCCTTTCCTTGTTATCCCCGAAGTAAGTTCGGAACGTAGGCAATACATACCGATCGGCTGGCTAGGGCCACCGGTGGTGCCGAGTAATCTGGTGCGGGTCTTGCAAGATGCCGACTTGTGGCATTTCGGGATACTCACATCCGCCATGCACATGGCTTGGCTGCGGCAGATTGGCGGTCGGCTTGAGAGCAGGTATCGGTACTCAATCGGCATCGTTTACAACACTTTTCCCTGGCCGCAGGCCGACGATCGGCAGCGTGGGAGAATCCGGACGCTCGCGCAAGCGGTACTCGATGCCAGGGCCAATCATCCGCACGAAACACTCGCTGATCTATACGACCCGGACGTCATGCCGGGAGACCTGCGAAAAGCTCACCGGGCGCTGGATCTCGCGGTGGACAAGTTGTATCGCGCCACTCCATTTCAAGGCGACCGCGACCGGGCCGAGCACCTGTTCGGGGAATACGAGCGCCTGGTAGCACCTCTGGTCGCGAAGTCGACGTCAAGGAAGCGGGGCCGGGCGTGATCATTCGAAGTACGCAGTCATGAAACTGGCATGCGGGTTATGAAAGAATAGAGGAGTTTGTCCTCTGAGATCATCTTCCACGGAGCAAAACTGACGACTATGACCGAAATTGTTGATATTGTCGCCCGCGAAGTATTGGACAGCCGGGGCAACCCGACCGTCGAAGCCGACGTGTACCTTTCCAACGGCAGTATGGGCCGCGCCGCCGTGCCTTCGGGCGCTTCCACCGGCGAGCACGAAGCCGTCGAATTGAGGGACGGCGACAAGAGCCGCTATCTGGGCAAGGGCGTCCGCAAGGCCGTCGAGAACATCGAAAACGAACTGCTGCCCGCCCTGCTCGGCATGGATGTCGCCCAGCAGCAGGATATCGACGCCAAAATGCTGGAAATCGACGGCACGCCGAACAAGGGCCGCGTTGGCGCGAACGCCATTCTGGCCGTCTCCATGGCTTCGGCGCGCGCCGCCGCGGACGCTTTCGGGCTGCCGCTCTACCGCTATCTGGGCGGCGTCAACGCCCGCACTTTGCCCGTGCCGAACATGAACATCATCAACGGCGGCGCGCACGCCGACAACTCCGTGGACTTCCAGGAGTTCATGATCTCCCCCCACGGCGCGGAAACCTTCTCTGACGCCATTCGCATGGGCGCCGAGGTGTTCCACAACCTGAAAAGCGTCCTGAAGTCCAAGGGCTATTCCACCGCCGTCGGCGACGAAGGCGGCTTCGCCCCCAACCTGAAGTCGAACGACGAAGCCGTGGAAGTGATCCTCGAAGCGATCGTGAAGGCGGGCTACAAGCCGGGCGAGCAGATCTCGATCTCGCTCGATCCCGCGGCCAGCGAATTCCACGACCGCGCGAAGCAGAAGTACGTCTTCAAGAAGTCCGACAAGCGCGAACTCAGCTCCGATGAGATGATCGCCTACTGGGCCGACTGGGTCGCCAAGTATCCGATCCTCTCGATCGAGGACGGCATGGGCGAGTCCGATTGGGACGGCTGGAAGAAGATCACCGATCAGCTTGGCGCAAAGATCCAACTCGTGGGCGACGACCTTTTCGTGACCAACCCTGAGATCCTCGCGAAGGGCATCTCGCTCGGCGTGGCGAACTCGATCCTGATCAAGGTCAACCAGATCGGCACGCTCACCGAGACGCTGGAAGCGATGGAAATGGCCGCCAAGGCCGGCTACACCTGCATGTCCTCGCACCGCTCCGGCGAAACCGAGGACACCTTCATCGCCGACCTCGCCGTCGCCACCGGCTGCGGCCAGATCAAGACCGGCTCGGCTTCGCGCACCGACCGCATGGCGAAGTACAACCAGCTTCTGCGGATCGAACAGGAACTCGGCGCCGCCGCCCGCTACGCCGGCCGCAAGGCGTTCAAGCAGTAAGTGACGAGGAGGATGGATGCATAAACTTGTGCTTGTCCGCCACGGCGAATCGACGTGGAACAAGGAAAACCGCTTTACCGGCTGGACCGACGTGGACCTTTCTGAAAAGGGCATGGCCGAAGCCCGGGAAGGCGGCGAGGTGCTGAAGCGCGAAGGCTATGAGTTCGACATGGTCTACACCTCCGTGCTGCGCCGCGCCATCAAAACCGCCAACATCGCCCTCGATGTGATGGACCTGCTCTGGCTGCCCGTCGAGCGCACCTGGCGCTTGAACGAACGCCACTACGGCGCGCTCCAGGGGCTGAACAAGGCCGAAACCGCGGCCAAGTTCGGCGACGAGCAGGTGAAGATCTGGCGGCGGAGCTACGACACGCCCCCGCCCGCGCTGACGCCGGACGATGAACGCTACCCAGGCAACGAGGCGCGTTATGCCTCGATCGCCAAGGAAGAACTTCCGCTCACCGAATGCCTGAAGGACACCGTGGCGCGCTTTCTGCCCTACTGGCATGAGACCATCGCACCGGCGATCAAGTCCGGCAAACGCGTGGTCATCTTTGCCCACGGCAATTCGCTGCGCGCGCTCGTGAAATACCTCGACAACGTCAGCGACGCGGACATCCTGGAACTCAACATCCCCACCGGGATGCCGCTCGTGTACGAACTCGACGCAAACCTGAAGCCGCTCAAGTCCTACTATCTCGGCGACCCCGAGAAGGTGAAGGCGGCCATGGAAGCCGTCGCGAAGCAGGGCGCGAAGAAAGCCTGAGCCTCGCTCGTCCTTCCAGGCCCGGGGGCGCTGTTTATCGCGCCTCCGGGCCTGTTATTCTTTAAGTTTGTCTCCTGCCGCACTCCAGTCAATCCGGCTTTTCCCTTTCGAGAACTATTGGTGGTTCTACCTCGGCTTTACGCTGCTGGTGATCGGCCTGCTCGCGCTCGACCTGGGCGTCTTCCACCGTAAGGCCCATGCCGTCGGCATGAAAGAGGCGGGCGTGTGGGTCTGCATCTGGGTCTCGCTCGCCATGCTGTTCAACTTCGGGCTGTACCACTACTCAATGTGGCGCTTCCCGCAGGTCGAGGAGCTGATGGCGATCCCCGGCTTCGATCCGCTGGTGGCGGCCAAGCAGGTGGCCCTCGAATTCCTCACCGGCTACATCCTCGAGGAATCGCTCAGCGTGGACAACATGTTTGTCTTCGTCGTGGTGTTCCGCTACTTCGCCATCCCGCGCGAACTCCAGCACCGTGTTCTGTTCTTCGGCATCCTGGGGGCGCTCATCTTCCGCGGCGCCTTCATCGCCCTGGGCAGCGTGCTGATCCAGTACCAGTGGATGCTCATCCTGTTCGGCGTGTTCCTGATCGTCACCGGCGCCAAGATGATGTTCTCCAGCGACGAGGAAGTCCACCCGGAGAAGAACTTCATCATCCGCCTGTTCCGCAAGTACGTGCCCGTCACGCCGCGCCTGCATGGCCAGAAATTCTTCGTGATCGAGGACGGCCAGCGGATGGCGACGCCGCTGCTCGTCTGCCTGCTGTTTTTGGAGATGACCGACATTCTCTTCGCCGTGGATTCGGTGCCGGCCATCTTCGCCGTCACCCGCGAGCCGTTGATCGTTTACACCTCGAACGTGTTCGCCATCCTGGGCCTGCGCAGCCTCTTCTTCCTGCTCGCGGGCGCCGTCCATCTCTTCCATATGCTGAAGTACGGGCTTTCGATCGTCCTCATCTTCGTCGGCTTGAAGATGGTGTGGCTGAACAAGCTCTATGGCGGCCATTTCCCGATTACCCTTTCGCTGGGCATCATTCTGGGTGTGATCGCGGCGTCGATCGTGCTGTCGCTGATCTTCCCGAAGAAGGCGCCGGTGGAGGATAACGGAGGCGTGTGATGGTGCTGGCGGTGCTGGCATTCCTGGCGGCGGCCGGCTTCGCGGACGTGGCATTCATGACCGGTTACTGGCGCGGGGAATCGGGCGGGACGGTGATCGAGGAGGTCTGGCTGCCGGCCGAGGGTGACGCGATGCATTCCGTGTTCCGCATGGTGCGGGGCGGAAAGACCACATTCACCGAATACCAATCCATCGAGTTGCAGGGCGGAGAGCTGGTCCTTCACCTCCGCCATTTTCATCCTGGGCTGAAGGCGTGGGAGGACAAGGAGGGCGCTCTCCGTTGGAAGGTGGAGCGCGTGGCAGCGAACCTCGTCGTATTCAAGCAGGAGGGCGCGGAGACACGGCTGGAGTATCAGCGCGAAGGCGATACGCTCACCGTGACGCTGATGAAGGAAGGCAAGCGGCAGCCCTTCCGGTTCAGACTTCACAAGGAGCTTTGACGATGACGCGGCGGCAGGTCCTGATGGGCGCGGCGGCGATGACGCAGGCGCGGCGCGAATTGCTCGTGTGCGGCTGGGATGAACTGATCGCCCTCGACGTGGCGGGCGACAGCCCGCGCAAGGTCTGGAGCTGGCGGGCCGAGACGCGCGAGGAACTGCCCACCGAATACCGCAAGCTGTTCCGCACGATTGACGAATGCAAGCCCGTCGCCGGCGGCCGCGTGCTGATCACGGCTTCGAGCGACGGCGTCGCGCTGATCGAGCGGCCCTCCGGCCGCGTGGTCTTCTGGGCCTCCGGCGCGAACGCCCATTCGGCCGAAATGCTGCCCGGCGGGCGCATCGCCGTGGCGTGTTCGGTGCGGCAGAAGGGCGGCAACCGCGTCGTGCTCTTCGATGCCGCGCGCCCCGCGGAGGAGTTGGCTTCGGTCCCGCTCTACTCCGGCCACGGCGTGGTGTGGGATGGAGAGCGCGAAACGCTGTGGGCGCTCGGCGGGCGCGTCCTGCTGGCGCTCTCGGCCGATCTCAAAGTGAAGGCCGAGTTTGAGCTGCCTGACGAAGGCGGCCACGACCTGTGGCATGTGCCCGGCACTCAGTCGTTGGGCGTCACCACGCACGATGGCGTCTGGGTCTTCGACCGTGCCACGCGCGTCTTCCGCCGCCACCCGGACCTCGGCTCCCTGGCGCACGTCAAAAGCGTCGCCCCGCACCCGGTCACCGGCGAACTCGCCTACATCCAGGCGGACCTGCCCGAGTGGTGGTCGGAACGGATCGAGTTCCTCCATCCCCGGCGGACGGTGCGGCTCAATGGCGAGCGGCTCTACAAGGCGCGCTGGGCCCTCTGAATGATAGATTGACGGGCATGAGCCTTCTTCTGCTGCTGGCCCTCAGTGTGCCCGGCGTGGTGGTGGATCATGTCCCCGCCCCCGGCCGGGCCTATGTGGGATCGCCCTCCATCGTCATCCTGAAGACCGGCGCCTATGTCGCTTCGCACGACCTGTTCGGTCCCGGCTCCTCGCAAAATACCAGTGCCGTCACGCGCGTCTTCCGCTCCGAGGATCGCGGCGCCACCTGGGTCAGGACCGCCGAGTTCAACGACCAGTTCTGGTCCAACCTGTTCGAGCACCGCGGGCGGCTCTACCTCATGGGCTGCACCTACGAATACGGCCAGCCCGTCATCCGCTCCTCGCGCGATGGCGGCAAGACCTGGAGCGAGGCCTCCGTGCTCAGCGAGGAGACCGGCTGCCACACCGCGCCCATGCCCGTCGCCGAATGGAAGGGCCGCCTCTGGCGCACCTACGAATGGCACCCCGATGGCCCTTGGGGCTTCTTCGAGTCGCGCGTCGCCTCGGCGCCGCTCGGCGCGGACCTGATGCAGCCCGCAAGCTGGACCTTCAGCGAGCGCCTTCCCTTCCCCGCCAACGCCGAAGCCGGCCAGCACTGGCTCGAAGGCAACGCCATCGTGGCCCGCGACGGCCGCCTGCTGAACATCCTCCGCGTGGCCAATGTCGAAAAGGCGGCCATTGTCGAAATTCGCGATCCGCGCCGGCTCGAATACCGCAAGATGATCAACTTCCCCGGCGGGGCAAAGAAATTCACGATTCGTTTCGACCGCAAGAGTGGAAAATACTGGACATTATCCAATCCCGTATTGCCGGAATTCGACAAGCCGGGCGTCAATCCGGCGCAGGTGCGCAACACGCTCGCGCTGATGTCGTCGCCGGACCTCGAGACCTGGACCACCGAACGCATCGTGCTGCGCCATCCGGACGTCGAGAAACACGCTTTTCAGTATGTGGACTGGCAGTTCGACGGCGACGACCTCGTGGTGGCCTCGCGCACCGCGTTCCTTGACGGGCACGGCGGCGCCCACCGCGCCCACGACGCCAATTACCTCACCTTCCACCGCGTGGAGCGCTTTCGCTCCGGTGGCCAATGATAATATAAGAGCTTGAGGTATTCATTCAACCATGGCTAAACTTTCCATTCGCGATCTTGATCTGAAGGGCAAACGCGTTTTCATGCGCGTCGATTTTAACGTGCCGCTGGCCAATGGCGGACAGGAGATTACGTCGGACAAGCGGATCAAAGCCGCCCTGCCCACCATTCAATATGCCCTGGAGCAGGGCGCCGGGCTCGTGCTGGCCTCCCACCTTGGGCGGCCCAAGGGCAAAATCAATCCCGAGATGAGCCTGAAGCCCGTCGCCGCGCGGCTGGCCGAACTGCTGGGCCGCGAGGTCCGGATGGCGCCCGATTGCGTGGGCCCGGTGGTGGAAGCCATGCTGCCCGCGCCCGGCGAGGTGCTGCTGCTCGAAAACCTCCGCTACCACGCCGAGGAAGAAAAGAACGACCCCGAGTTCGCCAGACAGCTCGCCGCGCTCGGCGAGGTCTATGTCAACGACGCTTTCGGCACCGCCCACCGCGCACACGCCTCCACCGAGGGCATCATCCAGTTCCTCAAGCCCGCGGCCGCGGGTCTGCTGATGGAAAAGGAACTAGAATACCTCTTCAAGTGCACGCAGTCGCCCGAACACCCCTGCGTCGGCATCCTGGGCGGCGCGAAGGTCTCCGACAAGATCGAAGTGATCGAAAACCTGTTGAAGTTCGTGGACAAGCTCCTGATCGGCGGCGCGATGGCCTACACCTTCGCCAAGGCTCAGGGCCAGCCGGTCGGCAAGAGCCTGGTGGAAGCGGACAAGGTGGAACTGGCCACCTCACTGCTGGCCAAGGCGGGCGGCAAGCTCCTGCTGCCGGTGGACCACGTCGTGGCCGAGCTTTTCGAAGCCAACGCGCCCAATGAAGTGGTCACGGAGATCCCTGAAGGCAAGATGGGTATGGACATTGGCCCGGCCACCCGCAAGGCCTTCGCCGAGGTCCTCTCGGGCGCCAAAACCATCATCTGGAACGGCCCGATGGGCGTGTTTGAAAAGACGCCTTTCGACGCCGGCACGGTCGCCGTGGCCGAAGCCGTGGCCAACTCGGGCGCGCTCTCCGTGGTTGGCGGCGGCGACTCCGAAAAGGCCGTGAAGCAGGCCGGCCTTTCGGCGAAGATCAGCCACATCTCCACCGGCGGTGGCGCTTCGCTCGAATTCCTCTCCGGCCTCACGCTGCCGGGCGTGGCCGCACTCAGCGAAAAGTAGGAACACTGGATGCAAGGAAAGCCCCCGGGAGCGAAACCCCGGGGGCTTTCTATTGCTGAAAGCTTCGATACCGGTCAGGCTTTGCGCCGCCGGCGGGCCAGAATGCCAGCCGCCAGCAGGCCCACGCCCATCAGGGCAAAAGTACCAGGCTCCGGCACAACCATGGCTTCGCCGCCATAAAGGAGGCCAAAAGGACCGCCGCCGATCTGGAACGTGGAAAACGCCAGGTAGGACGCGGCGCTGGGGTTCACCGGGATCATCCCCGAGTTCCAGCCTTCACCCGGCTGGCAGCCGATCGCGCCGGCCGCGCAAGCGCCATCCTGAACCGGATTGGCCGCGAACAGCAGCATCCCGCTGGGATTGGAGGCGTCAAACAGATAGACCGAAGCAGTGTCGTCCGCAAAGACGGTGAATGACACCTGACCCGTCCCTGCCGGCAGATACTCGAAGAACACGGCCGTCGGAACGCCCGACGCCACCGTGGTATTCGGTACCGACGTGCCGCCGTTGCCCGAGTTGGTAAAGGACACCCAGACATAGGGCGATAGACTGGCCCAGGCCGGGTGCGGGGTAATGGCCACATTCGGCCCCGTGATCGAATTCGATTCGTTCGCCAGGTCCGATCCAAACGGGATCACGGCAGCCTGCATGCCGAAAACGGCAATGAGCAGGACGACGCCCGTCATTATGATTTTATTCATCGACTTTTCTCCTCCGAAGTGGTGCAACCCGGATTGCCGGGTCCACTGTATATATATATGTCATTCCGCGGCACCAACGTCAATGGAGAAGTAGTCCTGCTGCCCGCCTCCCGGAGCCACAAAAGTACTAGGGGCCTGGGCCTGGATCGCCGGTCCCAGTCCTCTCCGCCGCGGGCGGACCCTCAGCCGGGCCGAATTAAGCGAGAATGGGTCATGGCCGGAAGCGAATTGCACCTGGCGACTGTTGAACCACAATATATGGGGGTATCGCGTTAGCGGCTACGAGATCTGCGTTGGCAGGCCCTTGACGTCGGGCCGGTTTCCCGCTATGATCCAAAGTACCCCCCCGAGATGGCCGCCCTCCCGTCGGCGCGGCCGGTAACCCCTGTCAACCAATTCTGTGCGAGGTGAACGGTTTGCTCATTCTCAAGCGCGTTGAAATTCAGGGTTTTAAGTCCTTCTGCGACCGCACGGAGATGCGATTCTCCGGGCGCGGCCTGTCGGCCATTGTCGGCCCGAACGGGTGCGGAAAGTCCAACCTGGCGGACGCCATCTCCTGGGTGCTCGGCGAGCAGTCTGCTAAGTCCCTGCGCGGCAGCAAGATGGAGGACGTGATCTTCACGGGCACCGATGCCCGCAAGCCGCTCGGCATGGCGCAAGTCTCCCTCGTCATGGTGGACCCCACGGGCGAAGTGGTGATCCCCGGAACCCGGCCCGATGGCGCCAAAGAATATATCAAGGCCCTCAAGGCGCACGAACACCACGCGGAAACCGGCGAGCCCGCAAACGGCCACACCAACGGTCACACCAATGGCCACACCAACGGCAACACCCATGCCGAACCCGCCGCCCAGATCAACATCCCCTCCGTCCCCGCGCCCGGCAAGGAAAAAGAGATCATCATCACCCGCCGCCTGTTCCGGTCGGGCGAATCCGAGTATCTGATCAACGGCAAGCAGTCGCGCCTCCGCGACATCCAGGAACTGTTCATGGGCACCGGCCTGGGTCCGGAAAGCTACGCCATCATCGAGCAGGGGCGCATCGGGCAAATTCTGAGTTCGAAGCCGCTGGACCGGCGCGCGATCATCGAGGAAGCGGCGGGCATTTCAAAGTTCAAGACCAAGCGGCGGCTGGCCGAGGCCAAGCTCGAAGGCGCGAAGCAGAACCTGACGCGCGTCTTCGACATCCTCGAGGAAGTGTCGCGCCAGGTGAACTCGCTGAAGCGCCAGGCGGGCAAGGCGCGGCGCTACGAGGAACTGAAGGGCGAACTGGACACGCACCTGCGGGCGGCGCTGATGGGCCGCTATCTGCTGCTCGAGCGCGAGACGGCGCGCGTGGCGGTGGAGCTGTCACAGGCGTCGCACCGGTTCACCGAAATCACCGAAACGGTGAAGGCGGGCGACGAAGCGGTGAAGCAGGCCCGCGAACGGTTCTATCAGACCGAGGCTTCGCTCACCGCGGCGCGCAAGCAACTGTCCGAAACCGAACTCGAAGCCGAACGCACGCGCGGGCAGATTGAAGCCCAGGCGCGGCAGATCGCCGGTTTTGAGAACCGGCTGAACCAGGGCGAGGCGGAATCCGCGCAGTTGGCCGAGCGGCTCGCGCACCTGGAACAGGAACGCACCCACCTCGCCGAGGCCCTGAAGGAACTGCAGACCCAGGCCGATGACGCTCGGCGGCGGCTGAACGAAAAGAACGCCGAGCGCGACGCGTTGCACAACCGGCTCCGTGAGCAGGAACGCGCGCTGGAGGCGGCGCGCCAGGCGGCCGTGCGGCTGCTGGGCGAGGCCAGTTCGCTGCGCAACCAGTTGGCGCAGATCGATTCCCACCTTGCCGCGCTCGACCGGGATGCCGCGCGCGTGTCGAAGGACGAAGAAACCGCCGTGGCCGACCTGGAACGGCTGGATGCGGCCAAAGCCGGGTTGGGCGAAAAGTTGAATCTGCGCCAGCAGGAGACCGAAGCCGTCACCACCCGCCGGCGCGAGGCCGAAACCGAATTGCAGACGAAGCGGAGCGCCCTCGCCGAAACCCGGCGGCAGTTGGAAGGGTTGCGCACTGAAGCCTCGCGGCTGCGGGCGCGGCGGGAGTCGCTCGAGGAAATTCTTTCGCACCGCGCCTACACCACGGAATCCGTCAAACGGCTGTTCACCGCCGTGGGGCAGGGCCAGGCCGAGGGCCTGACGCCGGCCGGCGTGCTGGCGGACTTTGTCGAGTTGACCGACGCCCGCTTCGAGAAAGCGGCCGAAGAGTTCCTCCATGAAGAGCTTGAATACGTGGTGGTGCGCGACTGGGAGCAGGCGCGCCGGGGCCTCGATTTCCTGCGCGGCGACCTCGACGGCCGCGCCACCTTCCTCGTCGAGCCGGGGCTGAACCCGGACCCGCAAGCCTTCGCGCCCACGCCGCAGCCCGAGCCGGCCATCGGCCCGGAGACCGGAGATCGGAAGAGCGTCGTGTAGGGAAAGAGTGTAGATCTCGGTGGTC
>ERZ761609.633-NODE-633-length-38760-cov-948.010205_pt1 | contig 38760 bp, 33 predicted proteins | sample MGYA00511163_ERZ761609 | MGnify/ENA primary metagenome ERZ761609 (study PRJEB28899, sample SAMN02445070) | bioreactor sludge metagenome | biome: EBPR sludge | place: Australia: Brisbane, Thorneside Wastewater Treatment Plant | collected 2011-12-16 ...
ATCGAGCTGCATCTCGGCTTCCAGCATCAGGCTTGCCGCCAGCAGTTGCGGATCGCCCCGCCGAGCGCGCTCGAGCCATGTCTGCGCCTTTTGCGGCTCGCCGAGTCGCTGCGCGGCAGCCGCCGCCAGCAGCGCCGCCAGCGCCGGCGAATGACCGGCGGCGTGCGCTTCGGCAGCCATTCGCAAGGCCTGCGCGAAGCGCCCCTCGAAGAGCAGGCGCAGGGCATCGGCGAAGCCGCGGGCAGCTTTCTGCTGCCGGCGCCGCTGCCGGAACACGCGCACCCGCGCTGGCAGCGAGACGCTGAAGACGAGCGCCCGCAGCAAGGCGTAGAGCAGCGCAAAGGCGAGTATGACGAGCAGCAGCGCCAGATTGAGCGAGAGTTCGACGCGATACGGCGGCAGAACCAGCAGCAGGTAGCCCTCGTTGAAGCGAGCCACCAAGGAAACGCCAACCGCCAGCGCGCAGAATGCCAGCAGCCAGAGGAGGCGTCTCACCTCGGTTGTTCCTTGCCCAGCTTGAAAGTCTTGATTGCCGCCAGGCTCTCGTTGAGCGTAGGCACCTCGATGCTGATGTCGGTCGACGCCAGCTGCTTCAAGGCACCTTGCACGGTATGCAGCGATGGCTCGCGCGAGTCGAAATAGCGATCGAGCCAGGCCTGCGCATGTTTCAGCTCGTTGCGGAAGGTCCACTGCTCGCGCGCAAGCAGCGCCAGCCGGGCGTTGAGCAGACGCAACTTGAGGTTCTCGCGCAGGAAGAAGGCCTGCCCCGGCGCGAGCAGGGCCGGCTCGTCGCGATCGAAGCGCTGGATTCGGATCAGGCCCTTGACTTCGTCCCAAAAGTCGCTGCCGAGCCGGCGCCAAAACTCGAGGCCGAGGGGAGAGTTCGCGACCGCATCGGCGGCGGGCACCGCCGATGCGGTCGCCTCGTTCAGCCGCGGTCTTGCCTCGACTGCCAGCGGCAAGCCATCGACGGCATTGATGACGCTTTCCAGGCGCAGGTTCATGCCCACCATGTCCACCTGTGGCACGGCTCGCAGGCGATCGAGATCACGCACCAGAACCTTGCGCAGGCTGATGAACTGCGGCCGGCTGCTGCCCGCCAGCCGCGCATCGGCTGTCTGCAGCGCGAGCACTGCGCCCTGCACGTTGCCGGCCAATTGCAACTGCTGAGCAGCCAGCGTCACCCCCTGTTCGATCTCGGCCAGAACCCACTCGTCACGGCCGCGAGCGAGTCCCTGGTAAAGCTCCTCGAGCATGGCCTGCTGGCTCTGGGACTCGCCGATCTTCGCCTCGAGGGCACCCAAGCGAACCAGGAGTGCAGACAGTTGCTCCTGCGACTGTCTTGCCAGAGCGCGGCTTTCGACCATCACCGCCTCGCCTTCGACCAGGCGGCGAGCCAGTTCCTGTTGCGTTTCGGCCAGTTTCAGGCGTGTTTCCAGCCACTGCCAGGCGGCAAGTCCGAAAGCCAGCGCGACCAGCAGCACCCACGGGTTGCGCCAAGACGACGCGGCGTGGCCAGGCGAAGCCGGCTGCTGTGGCGTCGCGGAGTCGAGCGCCTCGTTCACTGTCGCCGCCAATCGTGGGCGCCGATCGCCACCATTATCCCGGCATCGGCGGGACCACTCTGGATCACCTGCTGCAACCCGAGTGCGCGCGCTAGCTCGGCGATGCGCTGATGCGGCACGAACACCGGGGTCATTCGCAGGCAGGCGATGGCATGCTCGTCGAGCAACCCGACGAGATTGCGCAGGCCTTCGCTCGAGGAGACGATGATCGCGTCGAGTCGAGCGTCGCGCCACAGCGCCTGCAGAGGTGCCACGTCGGGTGGCGCGCTGCGCCGATAGCAGGCGACCGCGTCGACCTGTGCGCCACGGGCGCGCAGGGTGTCGGCGAGCAGGTCACGCCCGCCATTGCCACGCAGGATCAGCACCCGCCGCTGGCGGACCGCAGCGGCCTGCAATTCCGGAATGGCGAGCAGCGACTCGGAGTCGAAGCGCTCAACGGGCAGCAGCACCTCGCCGACCCCATGCGCGGCGAGCGCCGTGACCGTGCCCGGGCCAATGGCAACCGGCCGCAGCGCCGCCGGCCACTGGCGCCGCGCAAGCACCGCCGGCAGGCTGTAGTCGACGGCATTCGGACTGATGAAGATCGCCAGCGAGTAGCTGTCAAGGCGGTCGATGGCCACCAGCAATGGCGCCGGATCGGCAGCGGCAGAAATCTCGAGCAGGGGAAGGACCAGCGCCTCGCCGCCCTGCGCACGAATCCAGGCAGCCAACTGCGACGCCTGCGCCCGCGGGCGCGTGACGACGATCGTCCGGCCATTCAGCGCAGGCACCATCAGCCGGCAACAAGCTGCTGCAGGATCGCGTCTGCCCCCTGGTGACGCAGCATCTGCGCCAGCGAGCAACCGATCGACTCGTCATCGACCAGCGCGCCGCGCAGCTCCCCGCAGACCATCCTGCCGCCGTCCGGCGTCGCCACCCAGCCGCGCAGCCAGAGGCAGTCATCGCCTTCGGGCAGGGCATGGGCGGCGAGGGGGAGCTGACAACTGCCGCCGAGCGCACGCGAAAAAGCGCGCTCGGCGCGCACGCAATGCGCCGTGATGCGATCGTTGAGTGGCGCCACCAGCGCGGCGATTTCAGCACGCTCGGCCAAGACCTCAATGCCAAGGACTCCCTGCCCGGGGGCCGGCAGCGATTGTTCGGGGGTCAGCAATGACCTGATCCGCTCCGGCAGACCAAGGCGGATGAGGCCCGCCGCCGCCAGGATGATGGCGTCGTAGTCGCCGGCATCGAGCTTGCGCAGGCGGGTATCGAGGTTGCCGCGCAGACTCCGGATCACCAGCCGCGGATGGCAGGCGCGCAGGATGGCGGCACGACGCAGGCTCGAAGTACCGACAACGGCACCCGCCGGCAGGTCGTCGAGGCCGGCGAAGCGACTGGAAACAAAAGCGTCGCACGGACTCGCGCGCGCCGAGATCGCCGCCAGAACAAACCCGTCGGGCATCTCCATCGGTACATCCTTCAGCGAATGGACCGCGAGGTCGGCATGCCCCTCCTGCATGGCAAGCTCGAGCTCCTTGATGAACAGGCCCTTACCGCCAATCGCCGCCAGCGGCCGATCGAGGATCTGATCACCGCGAGTGCTCATGCCGAGAATATCGACTGTCGTCTGCGGATATAATCCGCTGAGGCGGGCGCGAACATGTTCTGCCTGCCACATGGCAAGGCGCGATTCGCGCGAGGCAATGACGATACGCGGCTGGACTGGGGGAGCACTCATCACGGCAGAATTCCGGCAGGGATCATCGGCCGGACGTCCGGCAGGCGAGGCCCGCATCGACGCCCCGGCGTCGTGCTGGCGGCACTGATTTTAGCAAGGAGCGTAGTGACTTGTCCGAAAAGCCGGCCTGCCAGCGGCCCGAACTCGCCGACTTCTGGGATCATCGCTTCCGCGGCGGCGTCACACCATGGGACGCTGGTGCCGCACCACTGGAATTGCGCCAGTTTGCGCGCGATTACGTGGCTACCAGCAGCGACGCTGCGGCAGCGGCGGTGCCAGCGCGACACCCACCGCGGGTCCTGATTCCGGGTTGCGGCAGCGGCTTCGACGCGGCCTATCTCGACCGGCATGGTTGGCAGGTGACGGCGCTGGACTTCTCTGCCGCCGCCATCGAACTGGCGCGCCGGGTCGTCGGCCAATCATGGCGCGGCACGCTGCTCGCTGCCGACTTCTTTTCCTTCACCCCGGTAGCCCCTTTCGACGTCGTCTATGAACGAGCCTTTCTCTGTGCGCTGCCGCGCCACCTGTGGTCGGAGTACGCACACAGGATGGCCGATCTGCTGCCCGCCGGCGGCCAGCTCGTCGGCTACTTCTTTTTCGCCGGGGAACTGCGCGGACCGCCGTTCGGCATCCTGCCGGAGCAGTTGGAGGCCCTGCTGACACCAGGGTTCGTCCGCCGCGAGGACCGTGCGGTCAGCGACTCGCTACCGGTCTTTGCCGGTCGCGAACGCTGGCAGGTCTGGCAGCGGCTCTGAGCCTCAGGGCTGCACCTCCTGAATCGCTGTCAGGTGGGCCAGGACATCCTGGATGTCGCCCGCCTGCAGGGTATACAGCACGCCTTCACTGGCACTGTCTTCGTCATGTGGACGATCCGCCTTGAGATAGGCGTCGATCTGCTTCCTGAGATAGCTGGTGTATTGGCCAACCAGCAGCGGGAACATGCCGCGTCCCTTGCCGTTCCTGCCGTGACAGGCGGCGCAGTTCCTGTCGTAAATGAGCCTGCCGTTGTCGATGTTGCCTTCGACGCGCGGAACGATCATTAGCTTTTCCATCGCCAGGAGGCGCGTCAGCGCGTCATCGCCATCCTTGAAGACCGGTGGTCTGGTCGGCAATTCGATCTGTGCCAGGTAGGCGGAGACGAGCTTCATGTCCTCGTCCGGCAACTCGCGTTCCTTGGTGTAGGGATACATCGGCAGATTGACTCGGCGCTGGCTCTGGAACGCCTTCAACTGCTGCTCGAGGTATTTCGGCAACTGTCCGGCGATGCGCGGATACTCGCCCTTCTTGCCGCCGGCACCGAATTCGCCATGACAGGCTGCGCACGGACCGTAGATGTCCTTCGCCCGCTCGAGGTCATGCGCGGCAACCGGCAGGACCACACATCCCGCAAGCAGCACACCCAGGAGTCGACGCAGGAACCCGCAGTGGATCATGGAATTCTCATCGGAAGCGAACGGTCATGACTTTCGACACACCCTTGATGATGAAAGTCATGACCGTTGCGAGTCTCTGTCGCGACTTTCACATCAAACGAGATTATAGAGAGCGCTCCTCGCATCACCTTGATGAGTGTCAAGAAGGCCCAGCCCGCGAGCTGTCGTTCAGCCACCGGTACGACGCACGAGCGACTTCACCAGCGGCCACTGGCGGCGACTGACCGGCAAGCGCTCCGGGATGTCGCACAGCATCGCCTGCCACTGCGTCTCGGCATCGTCGGCGGCACTCCTCGCGAAACCGATGATCGCGTCGCGCGCGACGAGGACGCTGCGGTGCAGCCGGATGAACTGATCGCCGAACTCCTGCTCGAGGTGCGTCAGTGATTCGTCCACCAGGAACTCGCGCTCACGGGTTCGCGCTGTCACGTACTTCAGCTCGGCCTTCAGGTAGATGATCCCGGCGACTGGAATCAACAGCAGGCGACCCCGTTCATGGCAGGAGAGGTGGCTACGCGCCGAATGCTGCAGTTGCGCCAGTTGCGCCGGGCTGAGTTGCCGCTGCTGCCGCAGCTTGCGCAGCGCAGCCAGAAGGCGCGGCGAACGCACCGGCTTGAGCAGGTAGTCGACGGCATTGAGCTCGAAGGCCGCGACCGCATAGGCATCGTAAGCGGTCACGAAGATCACCGCCGGTGGCTGCTGCATGCGCGACAGATGGCGCGCGAATTCGATTCCGTCCATCCTCGGCATGCGAATGTCGACCAGCGCGACGTCCACCTGGTGCGCGGCGATAAGCCCAAGCGCGACGACGCCGTTTTCGGCCTCGGCAACCACCTCGTTCGGCAGTTCGGCGGCGAGATCGGCGAGCAGATCGCGCAGGCGCGCACGCGCCGGCGCTTCGTCGTCAACGATCAGCACCGAAACCGGAGACGGGGCGATGATCGCACTCACCGTGAGCGACCGCCGCAGGGCAGGACGATGTGTACGCGATACTCGCGGCTGCCGTCGGCGAGTTGCACCTCGCCGGTTTCGAGTCGGGCCTCGAGATCGTAGTGCAGAGCCAGGCGCTCGCGAATGTTGTCGAGTGCCATATGATTGCCGCGCGAATGCTCGGCCAGGGCGACGCTCGGGTTGGCGAGATCGATGTGCAGTTCTTCGCCACGCAACAGCAGACCGACGCGGATCGTGCCGCCTTCGGCCGACGGCTCGATACCGTGGTACACGGCGTTCTCGAGCAGCGGCTGCAGCAGCAGCGGCGGTACCGCGAGATTCGGCAGCGGATCGCCAATGCTCCACTCGACCTGCAGTCGCTCGCCCAGGCGCAGTTTCTCGAGGTCGAGGTACTGCCGGCACAGGGCCAACTCGTCGCCGATCGGCACCAGTTGGCGCGGGTCACGCAGAAGGGCGCGAAACAGTTCGGCAAGTTCTTCGAGCGCGCTTTCGGCACGCCGCGGGTCGAGGCGAATCAGCGAGATCACTGCCGTGAGGCTGTTGAAAAGGAAATGCGGCCGGATGCGGGCAGTCAGCGATTGCAGACGCGCTTCGATCAGGGCCGGCGACAAGGCGCTGGCGCGCAACGCGAGATAGGAGAGCATGAACGCCGCCGCCGTGCCAGCAAGCAGGCCGGCCCGCACCAGTCCTTGCCAGCCCCATTCGTCGAAGGTGAGAGAGGACCACAGCGCCGACAGCAGGACTGCCGAGGAGGCAGCCAGCAGAACGACGATGCTGCGGGCGTTCCACAGCGCGAGACCCTGCAGCCGGTTGCCGAGAAGTGCCAGCAGGGCCAGATTGAACAGCAGCAGCGGTTGCAGCCAGGCGGCCATGGCCACGTAGTCATGCAGGCAGTCCGCCAGGCCGTCGCTGCGTACCAGCGCGGCGAGCAAGGCCAGCAGATTGACGCCAAGCAGGACGCGCAGCATGACCCCGGCATTGCGGAAGTCGGGCAGCGGCTGGCCGTCCGGGTTTTGCTTTATACTTGCCATCAATTGCAGTGGCGCCTGTACTAGGTTCTACGAATGATTTTAGCCCAGGAACCTGTTCCCCATGAGCCAATCGGACACTTCCCAATACACCTGGGCCGGCCGCTTCTCCGAACCGACTTCTGAACTCGTCAAACGCTACACCGCCTCGGTACGCTTCGACCAGCGGATGTGGCGGCAGGACATCCGCGCCTCACGGGCACATGCGACGATGCTTGCCCGGCAGGGAATCATCAGTGCTGCCGACCTTGCCGATATCGAAAGCGGCATGGTACAGGTGGTGAGCGAGATAGAAGGCGGCACTTTCGTCTGGTCGGTCGACCTCGAAGACGTCCACCTGAACATCGAAAAGCGGCTGACGACGCTGATCGGCGACGCCGGCAAGCGCCTGCACACCGGCCGCTCGCGCAACGACCAGGTGGCGACCGACATTCGTCTCTATCTGCGCGACGCGATCGACGGTATCGACGCCCTGCTCGGCGAGTTCCAGAACAGGCTCCTGGATCTGGCGGAGCGAGAAGCGGCGACGCCGCTACCCGGCTTCACGCACCTGCAGGTCGCCCAGCCGGTCACGCTCGGACATCACCTGCTCGCCTATCTCGAGATGACGCGGCGCGACGTCGAGCGGTTCGCCGATTGCCGGCGGCGCACCAACCGGTTGCCGCTCGGCGCTGCCGCGCTCGCCGGCACCACCTATCCGATCGACCGGCAGTACGTCGCCGAGTTGCTGGGTTTCGCCGAGGTCTGCGAGAACTCGCTCGACGCGGTCTCCGACCGCGACTTCGCGATCGAATTCTGCGCTGCCAGCGCGCTGCTGATGATGCATCTGTCGCGGCTATCGGAAGAACTGGTGCTGTGGATGACTCCGCGTTTCGGCTTCATCACCCTTGCCGACCGCTTCTGCACCGGCAGTTCGATCATGCCGCAGAAGAAGAATCCGGACGTGCCGGAACTGGCGCGCGGCAAGACCGGCCGCGTCTTCGGCCACCTCGTCGCACTCCTGACCCTGATGAAGGGGCAGCCGCTGGCCTACAACAAGGACAACCAGGAAGACAAGGAGCCACTTTTCGACGCCGTCGACACCGTCACCGACACGCTGCGCGTCTTCATCGAGATGATCCCGGGAATCACCGCCCATCCGGAGAACATGCGCAGCGCCCTGCGCCAGGGTTTCGCGACGGCGACCGACCTTGCCGACTACCTGACCCGCAAGGGGCTGCCGTTTCGCGATGCCCACGAGGCGGTCGGCCTTGCCGTTCGCCGCGCGGAAGAGCTGGGTGCAGAGCTGGCGCAGCTGTCGCTGGCCGAGTTGCGACAGTTCTCGCCGCTGATCGACGACGATGTCTTTGCCGTGTTGACGATCGAAGGCTCGCTCGCGGCACGCAATCACCGGGGTGCCACTGCACCAGAGCAGGTCAGGGCGGCGATCGCCCGCGCCCGCGCCCCCACCTAGACGCCCGTCGCGCACATGGAGAAGGTCGGCAAGTACGAGCTGGTGCGCGAAATCGGTCGCGGCGCCACATCCACGGTGTACCTGGGAAGCGACCCCTTCACCCGGCGCGAGGTGGCGATCAAGATTGCCTTCCCGGGCATCCTCAAGGATCCCAGGAGGGGGAAGCTATACACCCACCTCTTTCTCAACGAGGCAGCACTGATCGGCAAGATGTCGCACCCGCACATCGTTCAGACCTACGATGCGGTGGTCGATGACCAGCTCTGCTACATCGTCATGGAGCATGTCCCTGGCGGCACCCTCGAGGCGGTCTGCTCCCCCGACCGCCTGCTGTCCATCGAGCGCGTCGTCGAGATCATCTTCAAGTGCACACGGGCGCTCGATTTCGCCTTCCGCATGGGAATCACCCACCGCGACATCAAGCCGGCCAACATCCTCTTTGTCAACACCGACCCGACTCAGGGCGACATCAAGATCTCCGATTTCGGTGCCGCGATCATCGGCTCGCCCGACCGTACGCTGGTGCTCGGCATCGGCTCGCCGGCCTACATGTCGCCGGAACAGGTGAAGGACCGCGCGCTCGATCATCAGACCGACATCTACTCGCTTGGCGTTGTCATGTACCAGTTGCTCACCGGGCAATTGCCGTTCCAGGCGCGCAACAGCTATGACCTCGTATACCAGATCATCAACGCCGAGCCACGCCGCCCGTCGTCATTGCGCAGCGAGATTCCCGCCGCGCTCGATGCCATCGTCGCGCGCGCGATGAGCAAGCAGCTTGACGTGCGCTACACGAGTTGGAGCGAGTTTGGGCACGACCTGACGCTTGCTTTCCGCGGCAGGAGGCTGAGCGTGCCGGCAGAGCGCATGGCCGACTTCGAGAAGTTCGAAAGGCTCCGGTCGTTCGGCTTCTTCACCGAGTTCTCCGAGGCCGAAATCTGGGAAGTCGTGCGCTTTTCGAAGTGGAGCCGGGTTGCACCGGGCACCGTCATCATCAGCGACGGCGAGGTCGGCGATTGCTTCTACTTCCTCGCCGAAGGCGAACTGAAGGTGCTCAAGAACGGCATGCTCCTCGACCTGCTGACGAGTGGCGAGTGTTTTGGCGAGATGGCGGTGATCGGCAAGCCGAACTCCCTGCGAGGTGCCGATGTCGTCGCTCTGACCGACGCCAAGCTGATGATGATCGCCGGTACTGCCCTGCAGGAATCGTCGGCGACATGCCGCATGCACTTCTACCAGTCGTTCCTCGCGGTCCTCAGCGACCGGCTGGCCTCGGCCAATGTCCGGCTGGTATCGTTCTGACGCCGGCTGTGGATGGCCAGGTTGGCACCGGGACCGCGACGCCGGCTCCGCCGCTGCTCAGTGACCGCAGAAGGGTGCGACGCCATTGAAGCCCATCAGGGCCTGCCGCTGGTAACTCGTGCGGACGATCCCGCTGCTGGCGTCGAAGAGCACGTCAAAACGCGCGAGCTGGTTCCACGAATCGCAGAACTGCCACTCCCAGACAAGTTCGTCGCGCGCCCGGAAATAAGCCGTCCATTCCGGCACCGGCGGCCCGAGCAGGCGCAAAACCGACTCCCTGTCGCTCTTGCCGGGCACGATACGCGCGAAATGCTCCATGTCCAGAACCTGCTCAATACGCTGCAAGCGTCCATCGGGATCGATGAAGACCATGAACGTCTGCGGACCCGAGGGGCCCCGCGGATAGGCCAGCTGTTCGCTGCCGTCTGGATCCTTCCAGCGCATCGCCGGAGTACCCATCGTCGCCATGACGTCGGGCACGGTCGCGACACCGGGTTTCAGGCCGTATCCACTGTAGCCGGCGCAGGCCGCAAGCACGATAACGGCGACGAGCGCCGGCGCAAAACGCCTCATCAAGGATCCCGAGTTCATGTGACCTCCCGCTGGATGGCTTGCCAGCGGATGATTATCGCGCGGAACGAGCGCGCAGACGAGGGGATGCAGCCAAGCAGCGAACACGCCCGAGAACCGCCGGCGGTGTGTCGGCCGGCGGCCGGCGGCCGGCGACCGGACGCCGCGTGGGCACGGGCGACGGCTGCCGCCAACGTGCCGTCGCTGGCTTCCCTGCCCGGCCGCAGCCTCAGTTGCCGTCAGCTACGTCCTGCAGGAGCTTCTGCAGTTCCCCATCCTCGTACATCTCGCGCATGATGTCGCAACCGCCGATGAACTCGCCATGCACATAGAGCTGCGGAATCGTCGGCCAGTTGGCGTACTCCTTGATGCCGCTACGGATCGCCGCGTCTTCCAGGACATTGACGCTGAAGAAGCCCGATACGCCGCAAGCCTTGAGAATCTGTACCGAGACGGCCGAGAAGCCGCACTGTGGAAACTGCGGGGTCCCTTTCATGTAGAGCACCACGGGGTTGCTCGTTACCTGTTCCTTGATCAGTTGCTGCACATCCATGACTGAACCTCATGCTGTATATGGTTGAAAATGATGGTTGAAAAAGCGACAGTCACCGGCTGCGACGCTCAGTCGCCGCCGGTGACAAGGCTCGCACCGCTGACCCGCTCGATGCCCGACAGATCGGGCCACGAAGCAGCCCCGCCCAAGCCGGCCCGTCGCAGCAGATGACGCACCGCCACCGCCTGGTCGTAACCATGCTCGATGAGCAACCAGCCCCCGGGCAGGAGGTGCCTCATCGCACCACCAACGATCACCCGGATGCAATCGAGTCCGTCGCCACCGCGGACGCCATCGGTCAAGGCCATCCGTGGTTCGAACGGCAGACCGCCATTCTCCAGATGCGGGTCCGCCGCTGCCACGTAGGGCGGATTGGCGACGATCAGGTCGAAGCGCTCCCCGACCAGGGGTCCGTACCAGTCACCTTCGATAAAGCGCACCGCGGCGTCGTGCAGGCGGGCGTTTCGCCGCGCAACGGCGAGCGCCGCCGGCGACAGATCCACAGCGACCACTCTCGCTTGCGGGCTATGGCACTTGAGGCTCACCGCCAGCACCCCGGAACCAGTGCCAAGATCGGCGACAACGGGCTCAGGCATGTGCTGCAGGCGTTCGAGTGCCAGTTCGACCAGCAGTTCCGTCTCCGGCCGGGGAATCAGCACGTCAGCGGTGATCTTGAACTCGCGGCCATAGAAGCCCGCTGATCCGACCAGATACGCCAGCGGCTCGCCGCCCGCGCGTCGCCGCACGAGCTCATCCAGCCGGGTCGTCTGCAGCGCTGACAGCAGCTTTTCCGGGTAAGCGAGAAGGTCGGCGTGACTACAGCCGGCGACGTGCTCGAGCAACCGGCGCGCATCCAGGCGATCGATCCGCTGCCGCGCCAGGCGCCACGCTTCACCAATGCTCGTCATCCGGCAACCATCGCGGCACCAGCGGTCACCGCCCCGACGTGCCATCGGCACCACCGGCCGACATCTGCTGCCATGCGCTTCACTCGGCGCCGGCCAGCATCGCCAGCTGGTCGGCCTGATGCTCAGCGGTGAGCGCCGTCATCAGCTCGTCGAGCTCGCCATCCATGATGGCGTCGATCTTGTACAGGGTCAGGTTGATGCGATGGTCGGTCACCCGCCCCTGCGGAAAGTTGTAGGTGCGAATGCGCTCCGAACGGTCACCGCTGCCGATGAGGTTCCGGCGCGTCGAAGCTATGCTCGCGTGCTGCTCGCGTTCCTGCTGGTCCTTGATCCGCGCCACCAGTACCGACAGGGCCTGCGCCTTGTTCTTGTGTTGCGAGCGGTCATCCTGACACTCGACGACAATCCCGGTTGGCAGGTGCGTGATGCGCACCGCCGAGTCGGTCTTGTTGATGTGCTGCCCGCCCGCTCCGGACGCGCGGTAGGTATCCACGCGGATGTCCGCCGGGTTGATCAGCACCTCCTCGAGTGCCTCCGCCTCCGGCATGACGGCTACCGTACAAGCCGAAGTATGAATGCGGCCCTGCGCCTCGGTTTCGGGCACGCGCTGCACTCGATGGCCTCCCGATTCGAACTTCAGCCGCGAGTAGACGCCACCGCCGCTGATGCGGGCAATGATTTCCCGATAGCCACCGACGTCGGAAGGGCTCGCCGAAATCACCTCGACCTGCCAGCGCCGGCGCTCGGCATAGCGCCCGTACATACGAAACAGGTTGCCGGCAAAGAGAGCCGATTCATCGCCGCCGGTCCCGGCGCGGATCTCGAGGAAGACGTTGCGCTCGTCATTGGCATCGCGGGGCAGCAGCAGCTTCTGCAACTCGGCCTCGATCGCCGGCAGGCGCTCGCGGATGGCGGCCACTTCGGCCTCGGCCAGTTCCCGCATTTCCGGATCGTTCAGCAGTTCCAGGCCGGCGGCAAGATCAGCCTGGGCTCGCCGCCAGTCGTGGTACAGACCGACCACCGGGCCAAGCTCGGCGTGCTCGCGCGACAGCTTGCGGTACTCGTCGATGTCCCGAGTCACTTCACCGTGGGCCAGCATGCGGTCGAGCTCGTCAAGCCGCCCGGCAAGATGCTCCAGTTTGTCACGAATACTCTCGTTCATCAGATCGTCGGTTCCATTAATGTGAAGGGCGCGTCTGCAACCCACACCTCTCCCCGCTCACCTGTGCGGGAGAAGGGCCGGGGCTGCGAGAAACGGTCATGACTTTCATGAGCAGGGGGGTCGCAACGGCGCATGACCGTCCGGTGAGGAATACGGGGAACAGCTCCAGGAGGAGCACGGCATCAGCCTAACCGACTAGTCACCCGGGCGCGGATCTGCGTGCAGGCGGAAAAGGGATGCAACAGCGGCGGGCAGGCCATCGTTCTCGCCACCAGCCTGCGTCAGCGCCTGTGTCGGAGCATGCAGAAACTTGTTGGTCAACCGGTGCGACAGTTGTTCGACGACCTGTGCCGGATCCTCTCCCTTGGCGAGCAACTTGAGCGCGTGCTCGAGCTCGTGCCGTCGAGCGCGGTCGGCGGCATCGCGGAGCGAGCGGATGATCGGTACCGTCGCACGCGTCGCGAGCCAGCGCAGGAATCCTTCGACACGCTCGGCGATGATCGCCTCGGCGTCCACCACGGCCGCTTGGCGCGACTCCAGACCCGACTCCACCACCTGCGCCAGATCGTCGACCGTATACAGGAAGACATCGTCCATTTCGCCGACCTCGGGTTCGATGTCGCGCGGTACCGCAAGGTCGACCATGAAGACGGGGCGATGACGGCGCAACCTGATCGCCCGCTCGACCATCCCGAGTCCGATGATCGGCAGTGGGCTGGCAGTACAGGAAACGACGATGTCGAACTGCGCCAACCGTTCGCCAAGTTCCTCGAGGCGAATGGCGGAGCCACCAAAGCGATTGGCCAGAGCGAGCCCGCGCTCGATCGTGCGATTGGCGATCACCACCTGCTTCGGCTGCTGCGCGGCGAAATGGCGGGCGCACAGCTCGACCATCTCGCCTGCGCCGATGAAGAGGATTCGCTGCTCGCCGATCCGCTCGAAAATCCTGCCCGCCAGCCGCACTGCCGCCGCCGCCATCGACACGATGTTGGCACCGATGGCCGTCGTCGAGCGGACCTCCTTCGCTACCGCGAAGGACTGCTGAAAGAGCTTGTGCAGGGTCGTGCCCAGGGTTCCCGCCTCCTCTGCGGCACGCACCGCCTCCTTCATCTGCCCGAGGATCTGCGGCTCGCCGAGAACCATTGAATCGAGTCCACTGGCAACCCGGAAGGCATGCCTGACAGCCACACGCTCAGGGTAGGTATACAGGTAGGGTTCGATCTGCCGCCTTTCCAGCCGGTGGTACTCGGCCAGCCACTGGCTCGCCACTTCGGGCACATCCGTCGCCAGATAGACCTCCGTCCGGTTGCAGGTCGACAGGATCGCTGCTTCGTGAATCGGCTTGCAGCGCCTCAGGTCGGCAAGCGCCTGCTGAACCCGTTCGGCGTGAAAAGCCACCTGCTCACGGATCGATAGTGGCGCCGAGTGGTGGTTGATGCCAAGGGTATACAACGCCATGCTGAGGGACGGTGAGCGACGGTCGGATGGTCACGGGGTGGCGGGCGATTATATCACCGCCAACCCGACCATCCCGGAGCGAAGGGCTGCTGCCAGTCCGTCAGGGAATCTCCTCGGCCGGCTTGCCGATGAAGTAGCCCTGCGCGTAGTCGACGCCGAAGCTGGCCAGCATGTTCAGGGCGCGCTCATCCTCGACGAACTCGGCAACGGTCTTCTTGCCAAAGCCATGCGCCACCTTCGACAGCGCTTCGACAAAGACCTGGTCATCCTGACTGTCGACGAGCGAGCGGACAAAGGAACCGTCGATCTTGACGTAATCCACCGGCAACTGCTTGACGTAGTTGAAAGACGAAAAGCCGACACCGAAGTCATCAAGCGAGAACGCGCAACCGAGTTCACGGACCGCGCTCATGAACCTTCGGGCGGCAGCGAAATCGGCAACGGCAGCCGTCTCGGTGATCTCGAAAACAATGTCGCTGGCCAAGTCGCGACGCTGCGTCAGCTTCTCGCGCAGGAAGGAGAGCAGGCTGGCGTCATTGATGCTGACACCGGACAGATTGATCGAGAACTTGTAACTCGCGCCGGCCCGACGCGAGACTTCCATCCTGGTGAGGACCATGCTGATCACGTGGCGGTCGATCTCGCGTATCAGGCCACTGCTCTCGGCCACTTCCATGAAGATGCCCGGCGGAACGATGCCGCCGTCGGCTGCCCGCATGCGCACCAGCGCCTCGAAGTGGCTGACCTTGCGGGCACCGATGTCGAGGATGGGCTGGTAGTGCACGACGAACCCGTCGTGTACCAGGGCACGGTTGATCATCTCTTCCCAGTGCAGGCGACTCTGCATCTTTTCCTGCACCCCCTCTCCCTCGGAGTAGACGTGCCACCCCCCTCCGCCCTTGGACTTCGCCTGATACATGGCAATGTCGGCGTTGGTCAGAAGCAGTTCGGCGTCCATCTTCGCCGCCGAGAAGACAACGATGCCGATGCTCGCAGATACACGATGGTTCGCCCCGAGACCTGGAAACTTGATCTCCGCCAGACGACGGTTGATTTTCTCCGCCACCTGCACGGCGCCGGCACTGTCGCATTCATGCAGCAGGACGCCCAGTTCGTCACCACCCAGGCGCCCGATCCTGTCGCTGGTGCGCGCAACATGGGCAACTTCCTCGGCGACGATCTTGAGGAGTGCGTCGCCAGCCTGATGGCCGCTGACGTCATTGACGTACTTGAAGGCATCAAGGTCGAGATAGAGAAGCGCACCATCGTGCCCGGAGCGGCGGGCTTCGACCAGTGCCTTGCGCAGGATGTCCTGGAAATGCCGCCGATTGACCAGACCGGTGAGCAGATCACGCTCGGCCAGATACTTGCGTTCGGTGTGGTCGACGCCAACCGACAGAACCATCACGTCATCACCAGGCTGACCGGCCAGCCGCGAATGGTTCCAGGTGATCTCGTAAGACTCGCCGCCCTTGCCCTTGAGAATCGACTCCAGTTGCACGTGCTGGCGATCACCGACCTCGATTTCGTACAGTGCCTGCTTCGCTGCTGCCAGCTGCAGCGAGTCCGCGGCGATCAGCTCGAAGAAGGAACTGGCCCCGAGTTCCTCTTCTCCCAGACCCGAGAGCTGACGCCCATAGCGATTGAGCGTGAGGATCCGACCGGTGGCCGACTGCGTCAGGATGATGACCTGCGCCGTGTCGAGGAGGCTGCGGCTGAAGTCGCGCTCGACGGAGATGCGCTGCAGCATTCCCTCGGTCACCGCCGCGTGCGCTGCCACGTCACGCTCAAGGGCCTCGAGACGATACGAGAGGGCGATCGCCGCTTCGTCGAGACTGTCGATCTCATCCTCCACCAGGCGACGGGCACGCGGCGCGATGTGTGTGCGTGCTTCGGCGAAGGCGCTGCGTCCCAGCAGGGGAATTGCGCCCGCCGTCCGCGTCATTCGTTGCAGCGGCGCATTCACCAGCAGGGAGAGCAGCAGCAGCGAAACCAGCGAGACCAGCAGCTCACCCTGCAGGCGGTTCACAACAGAGCTGCGGATGTCGGCCAGGGCCTGCGTCAGGTCGTCGATGACCACCATCGTCGCCGGCACTGAGGCACCATCGGGGAAATCCAGTGCGAGAAAGGACAATTCGAACTGCCTGCCGTCGTAGGGCAGGGCAAGATGGGCATGCGCGGGGCCGGGTGGCGGTCGCGGCAGAGACTCCAGTTGCCGCAGTAGTGGGCGATGCCTGCCCATGCTGCTCAAGGGGATCGCGCGCGCACCGAGCCGCGGCAGAAAGGCTCCGTCGACCGGCTCCCCGGACAACGGTCCCGCCATCGGCACGAGGACGCCAAGGTCGGCGCCAGTGACGCGCTGGAACGAGTTGACGACATCAGCCAGCGAACTGCCAAGGACCACGGCACCGGCCACCTTTCCTGCCGAGAGAATCGGTGCCGCTGCATACTCGCTGCACACCTTGCGGCAGTGGGTCCAACTCGCGGCCCGCTCTCTGCTGATGACCTCCTTCACCTGCATCCTCGACTGCACCTCGGGGCCGGCAGCATTTGTCCAGGCCGCGAGTTGCTCACCATTCGTCAGATACACCTGCAGCGAGTCGATACCGTAGTCGTACTGCAGGGCTGGCCAATAGCTGTCGAAGTGCTGACGCAGCAAGGCGTTGCCGGCCGGCGTCTGGAACAGGCTGACACCGACCGAGTCGAGGGCCGCCAGGACGCCGGCCAAAGCCTGCAAGCGCAAGCCGACCTCGCTGCGCAGCGCGAAAGCCTGAGCCACCAGGCGCGCACGGGTCTCGGCGCGCTGCTCGTCGAAGCGCGTCATCAGATCCTGATAATGCAACCAGGAGAGCACTCCGTTTACCGACAGCATGACCGCGCCCAGCGTCAGCAGAACCTTCCATTTGAGACTCAGGAAGCGTGAACGACCAGGCGTCCCGCTCGGTGGCTTTGTTTCCGGCATGCGTCGCGACTAGAAACGGAAAGAGGCTTGCAGCATGAAATTGTCCCAGTAGCGACGTAGCGCCTGCGGATTCGGGTTGTCCTGCGCCGCCAGGAAGCCTGTGCCGTCGACCCGATGTGCCTCGACGCGCAACATGAACTGTGGCGTCACGTCGAAACGCATGCCGACCGTCCAGTCCTTGGCAAAACGGGTGAACCCGGGCAGGCGCGTAGCGGCAGCAAAATCCTTGCCATCGCGATCGTTCTGATCGGCGTAGTAGGCATCGTAGCGCAGCAGCGCTTCCCACTGCGGCGTCAGCCGATAGGTCCCCTGCACGTAGTAGCTCTGCCCGTTGAAGGTGCCGTTGTAGAAGTAGGGGCCAAAATCGTCGATGGCCGTTCGGCGCAACGCGTACTCCGTGGTCAGACTCCAGTTCTCGTCGTTGTACTGGGCGGAAAAGATCAGTGGCGTGAGCTTGAAGCTGCCAGCATGCAGGATGTCTCCGAAGCCAGGGTCGTACTTCAGGTCGAGGCGTAGTGCGGTGATCGCCAGCCGGTATCTGTTGCCTGCCCCCTCGTACATGATCTGCAGCGCCGGCGCCAGCTTCGAATCGAGGCTACCAGGGCGGTTCAGGCCAACCAGTGGCACCTTGGCCGCCTCGGTGTCCGTCTGTGGCTGCCCGTAGGCGAAGCTGGCCGACAGTGTGCCGCCTTCACCGTAGCGCTCGAGGTACACCTCGGCGCCGTCTGCCGAGACGGTCAGGTTGCGCGTCCGCTCGAAGTAGATCGACTGCGGCAGGATGATGCTTGGCCGGGTGAAGGGGACATCACGCGTCGTGTTGTAGAGACCGTAGGCGGTCTTGATCCGCCCCATGCGAATCCCTGCCCGGCCTTCCTCACTCGACAGCGGGGTCCAGTCGAGCAGTCCGTAGTCCAGCCGAACGCTCCCGTCGTCGGTACCGCCAGCACGCCGCGACAGCAGTTCGGCCGAAAGCTGCAGCGCCGGCGTCAGGCGCCACGAGGCATTGACACCAACCTCGGAGAAATCCCTGCTGATCTGGTTGTCGCTCTGTCCGAAGAAATTGTTGTCCGTCGTCTTCACCAGCGTCAGCGAAGCAAAGCCGTGCAGCTGAAAATCGCCGTCGAGCAGATCGAGGGCGCGCGCAGTCGTTCCCCAGGACAACACGAGGCCGACCAGTAAGAGGCGGTATGTGGTCCTAACGTATCTTGAGCACACGTACATTCGGAGTCACCTCGCTCGCCTTGACGTAACCAATCGCCCCGGGGGTGGATGCCACTTTGGCCAACATTTCCTGTGGTGAAGAAACGGCTTCCGGGTACTGGCCCTGTCCGGAAAAGACCTGCCTGTCCCAGGCCATGCGCAGCTGATGCGGAAAGACCTGCAGCACGGACTTGCTGAAAGTGGCGTGCTCCGGCACCTCGTCGCCAAGGACGAAGACCTTGACCGGTGTTTCGCCGGGCCATCGCTGCAGGCGCATGCCGAGGATGGCGCGCAACGAGGCGCGCGGTATCGAGTCTTCGGCAGTCGCCGGATGCGCGATCACGACCATCGCCGGCTCCGCCGACTGGGCATGGGCGATGCCGAACAGCAGGGTGCTCGCAAGCACCCAGGCCAGCATCAGCCGCAGCAGCGAAGTGGCGTATTTAATGGCAGGAGTTTTCTCCATCACGGCGCATCGTACCAGACAATCAGCCGACGTTTCAGCCACCGTCGATCGCTGTCACGGCACTCCCATCAACTGCGCTGCGGTGGGCAATGATCGTCCGCCTAGATTCCCGACCCCCCCTCTTCAAGCAGCGGCGGTGGCGTCGCAAAGACCCTGAGCTGGCGCGGCTTCAGCCAGACCTGCTGCCCCTCGGCAAGCGCCAGGACGTCGGCGCGCTCGCGGGTCAGCTCAACCTCGATCAACTCCGAGTCGTGTGCGAGTTCGACTCGCACCAGAGGCCCGATGGCGTGCACCTCCTGTACGGTCGCCTGCAAGCTGCCGGCAACCGGACGGTGTTCGATCTCGATGTCGTGGGGTCGCACGAAAGCGGTGGCCTCTCCTGCCGAGACGGCAGCGGTGTGCTCCCTGCCGACCTCCGCCCAGACTCCGTGCACCCGGCTGTGAAAGACGTTGACGTTGCCGAGAAACTGATAGACGAAGGGTGACGCCGGATTGGTATAGACCTCGTCCGGAGAACCGATCTGTTCGACTCGCCCCTGGTTCATGACCACCACGCGGTCAGCCACTTCCAGCGCTTCTTCCTGGTCGTGCGTCACGAAGACGCTCGAAATGTGCATCTCGTCATGCAGGCGGCGCAACCAGCGCCGCAACTCCTTGCGCACCTTGGTATCGAGCGCGCCAAAAGGCTCATCGAGCGGCAGCACCCGCGGCTCGACTGCCAGCGCGCGCGCCAGAGCAATGCGCTGGCGCTGTCCGCCCGAGAGCTGCGCCGGGTAGCGATCGGCCAGCCACTCAAGCTGCACGAGTTGGAGTAGATCGCTGACGCGGCGCCGAATCTCCGCTTCCGCCGGACGCAGCCGGCGTGGCTTGACGCGAAGACCGAAGGCGACGTTCTCGAAAACCGACATGTGGCGGAACAGCGCATAATGCTGAAAGACGAATCCGACGTTGCGGTCACGGGCATGGACGTGTGTTGCCTCCTCGCCGGCAAAGAGAACCTGCCCGCTATCGGCCGTTTCCATCCCGGCAATGATCCGCAGCAGAGTCGTCTTGCCACAGCCGGAAGGACCCAGAAGAGCGACGAGTTCGCCAGTCGGGATATGCAGGCTGACGTCGTGCAGCGCGACGAAACTGCCGAAACGCTTGCCGATGTCACGGATTTCGATACTCATCGTTACCTCGCCAGTCAGGTCTACGCCCGGCCGGTGACTCGCGGGGCGCACGTTCGAAGCAAGCTGCCGCAGGGGAGCCGACAGCTGCCCGCGTCAGTTCTGTTCGGCCGCCAGGTTGGCGGTCAGCATGCGTGTCTCACGGCGCATGCGCCACTCGACGATGGCCTTGGCGGCAAGGGTCACCAGCGCCAGCAGAGCCAGCACCGACGCCGAGGCGAAAGCGCCCACCGCGTTGTACTCGTTGTAGAGGATCTCGACATGCAGCGGCAGCGTGTTGGTCTCACCGCGAATGTGCCCTGAGACCACCGATACGGCGCCAAACTCGCCCATGGCACGGGCGTTGGCGAGAATCACCCCGTAGAGTAGCCCCCACCTGATGTTGGGCAGCGTCACCCGGCGGAACATCTGCCAGCCTGGCGCACCGAGGGACACGGCAGCCTCTTCTTCCTCCTTGCCCTGCGCTTCCATCAGAGGAATCAGCTCGCGCGCAACAAAGGGCAGGGTGATGAACATCGTCACCAGGACGATCGCCGGCAGAGCGAACACGATCTTGATTCCGTTCGCCGCAAGCCACGGTCCGAAAAGCCCCTGGGCGCCGAAGATGAGCAGGAAGACCAGACCGACGACCACCGGCGAGACGGCGAACGGGAGGTCGATCAGGGTGATCAGCAGACTCTTGCCACGGAAGTCGAACTTGGTGATGGCCCACGCCGCGGCGACGCCGAAACAGACGTTGAGTGGCAGCACGAGGACGGCAACCAGCAGCGTCAGACCGACCGCCGAACGGGCCTCGTCATCCTGCAGGGCGCGCAGGTAAGCTCGCCAGCCAGCCGAGAAGGCCTCGGTGAAAACCGCCAGCAGGGGCAGCAGCAGGAAAATGAACAGGAAGCCGAGGCCGACCGCGAGCAGCAGGTGGCGCAACCAGCGTGGCTCGGCGTTGGCGCGCCTGAGGGCGGCATCGCTCACCGCCGCGCTCCGCCCGCCGCCCGGGCACCGTGACGAGTGGCGGCCCACCACTGCAGCCCGTTCACGACGAAGAGCATGACGAAGGAAATGATCAGCATGACGACCGCCAGAGCCGTTGCACCGACCACATCGTACTGTTCCAGCTTCGAGATGATCAGCAGCGGGGTGATCTCTGAAATCAGCGGCATGTTGCCGGCGATGAAGATGACCGACCCATACTCGCCGATCGAGCGCGAGAAAGCCAGCGTGAAGCCGGTCACGAGCGCCGGCAGCAGCGCTGGCCAGAGAACACGGACGAAGGTCTGCAGGCGAGAAGCGCCGAGCGACGCGGCTGCTTCCTCGACCTCCGGCTCGATGTCCTCGATCACCGGCTGCAGCGTACGGACGACGAAAGGCAGGCCGATGAAGGTCAATGCAACGACGATCCCCGGCGGAGCAAAAGCGATCTTCAGCCCGAGCGGCTCAAGGTACCGCCCGATCCAGCCGTTGCCGGCGTAAAGAGTCGCCAGCGTGATCCCGGCAACGGCCGTCGGTAGCGCAAAGGGCAGATCAACCAGAGCATCGATCAACCGCTTTCCGGGAAAGGAGTAGCGGACGAGAATCCACGCGACGATCAGACCGAACACCGTGTTGATCGACGCTGCCAGCAGCGAGGCGCCAAAGGTGACGCGATAGGAAGCCAGCGCGCGCTCGCCGCTGGCGATCGCCCAGAACTCGGCGACGGTGAGCTGGCTCGCCTTGAAGGCCAGTCCCGAAAGCGGCAGCAGAACGAGCAGCGACAGGTAGACGAGGGCGCAACCGAGTGCCAGCCGAAAGCCGGGCAACAGCGGTGCGGGGCCGAACAGCGGGCGCATCAGACGGCCGGCCCAGGCGGAGCTGGCAAGGTGGGACTTCGTCTCGTGCTCACTTTTTCTGATAGATCTGGTCGAAGCTGCCGCCGTCCTTGAAGTGTGCCGGGAATGCCTTGCTCCAGCCGCCGAAGACCTCGTCGACGGTGAAGGTCCTGATTGGCGGAAACTGCTCGGCATACTTCTTCAACATCTCGGGACTCCGAGGCCGCAAATAGTTCTGCGCCGCGTTCTCCTGGCCCGCCGGCGACCACAGGTACTCGAGATAAGCCTGCGCAAGTTTGCGCGTACCCTTCCTGTCCACCACCGGGTTCACGATGGCCACCGGGAACTCGGTGAGGATCGACAGCGAAGGGTATACCACGGTGAACTCGCCCTTGCCGAACTCACGCGCAATCAGTTCGGCCTCGCTTTCGAAGGAGACCAGCACGTCACCGATCTTGCGCTGCATGAAGGTGGTCGTCGCGTCGCGGCCACCGGCGGCGAACAACGGCGCGTTCTGCAGCAACCTGGCGACGAAATCCTGTGCCGTACGCTCGTTGCCAGCGGGCTGGCCAAGGGCAAAGCCCCAGGCCGCGAGATAGGTATAGCGACCGTTACCCGTGTTCTTGGGATGCGGCAGGATCACCTGGACGCCGGGTTTGACGAGGTCGGGCCAGTCCCTGATTGCCCTCGGGTTGCCCTTGCGGACGATGAACACCATCGTCGAGGTGTACGGCGACGCATTGTTCGGAAAGCGCCTGGCGTAGTCCTTGGAAACCAGACCCTTGTCGGCAAGAAAGTCGACGTCGGACGCCTGGTTCATCGTCACCACATCTGCCTCAAGCCCGTCGGCAACGGCTCGCACCTGCTTGCTGGAACCAGCATGTGACTGCTTCAACTCGACCGACTCACCAGCGACCGCTTTCCAGTGCTTCTGGAACAACGGGTTGTAATCCTTGTAGAAATCCCTGGCGACATCGTAGGAGACGTTGAGCAGACTGGGCTCGGCCACGACCGGCAGGGCAGATAGACCGAGCGCGAGAACGGCACACAACTGGCGAATGAATCGGGACATGCGCGACTCCATCGTATTGCGGGAAAGGTGGTGATGATAACGAAGACGATTAGAACGGCAAAGGGCGAATCCTCATTTAATTATCGCCAGAAGCTATAAGCCATGGGTTCGACCTCGCTCCTGCCGGGCGGGGGGCTCCACAGCAGGGGCGATGCGCAGCCCACGAAAACCGGCTGTATTCGTACGACGAAGCAGCTCGAGCAAAACCCCACACATCCCGCGCACAAGAAAAAAGCCACGGCACGCCGTGGCTCTTCGTCGCGACCAGGGTCTCAGACTGGTGTCGGCAGCCTGCCCGCCGCCGAAGCGCTCTCCATCCACCGCTTGATCCGGTTGGCATCGCCGATGCGCGTCTGCTTGCCGGCCGAGTCGAGGAGAACAATGACGACTGGCTTGTCCGCAACGCGCGCCTGCATCACCAGGCACTTGCCGGCTTCCTGAATGTAACCGGTCTTCGACAGGCCGATCTCCCAGGTCGGACTGCTGACCAGTTGGTTGGTATTGTGAAAGTCAAGCTCACGTCCTTTCACCTCAGCGCGCACGCCGGGCGTCGTCGAGAACTCGCGAATCAGCGGATAGCGATGCGCAGCGGCAACCATGCGTGCCAGATCGTGCGCCGTGGACACGTTATTGCTGCTCAGCCCGGTGGGATCATCGAAGCGCGTGTGGGCCATGCCCAGCGAAGCAGCCTTGCGGTTCATCGCTGCGACGAAGGCCTGCAGGCCGCCAGGATAGTGTCGTGCGAGCGCGTGCGAGGCACGGTTCTCCGATGACATCAGCGCCAGCAGCAGGGCCGTCTCGCGTGTGATCACCGTTCCCACTCCGAGACGCGAACGGCTGCCGCGCAGATAGTCGACATCCTCGTCACCGATGCTGATCGGCGCCTGCAGATTCGGCATGCTGTCGAGTACCACCATCGCGGTCATGACCTTGGTGATCGAGGCAATGGGTACGACGGCGTTGGCGTTTTTCTCATACAGCAACTCGCCCGCGTCCTGACCGATGACCAGTGCCGAGCCCGAATGCACCGCCAGTTGCCCTGTTTCCTGCCAGACATCTGCACCGCCGGCGACGGCACGCGTCAGATTCTTCTTCTGGTACGCCTGGCCGCCACTGGCAACGGCGCGCTGTGGTGCGAAGCCCCGGATGCTGGCGACAGTGGACGGCTTGCCTTTCTCGTTGCGCGACTTGGCTTTGTCGCCAGCTCTGGCGAGCTGCTCTGTCCGCACGCCGCTGGTCTTGCGCTCCGCGCGCGTGCCGATGCTCCTCTGTTCTGCGACCGCCGCAGGTTTGCCCCGTGGTACGGCGGAGCGGACTGCGGTCCCGGCCGGCCGCGCCTTCTGCGCCACCTGCCTGGGCTGCTCGCTTGCCGGACGGGCCTTCTGCGCTACCTGCCTGGGCTGCTCGCTTGCCGGACGGGCCTTCTGCGCTACCGGCTTGGGCGCCCCAGCCCTCGCCGCGACGCTTTCCTTGCCCTTGGCAGGCGCAGCCTTGCCCTTGGCCTGTTCGCCCGCGTACACCGTCCCACTCGGAGTCACGACCGTCGTCACCACCGCCAGACACAACCCAGCCAATGCTCTCAGAGTCATCCGCATTGCACCTCTCCCGCACGATACCACTTGTTGCACCACTCCGGCAGACCGGATCATCACAACCATAGACGATCAAAAATAAGAAGATACGCGAGCTATGTAATGTAGCACATCACGCACGATGTCGGGCGAAAAACAATTGGCTGACGTCAGTCCGGCCGAGCGCCTGCGCCGGCAGCCGGACCAAGAGCCCGCGTGCCGGCTGATGGCGGATCCTTCAGCGCTCGTTCATCAGCTTGTCGACCACGGTCAGCGCCGTCATGTTGACGATGCGTCGCACCGTCGCAGTCGAGGTCAGGATATGCACCGGCTGCGCCGCTCCGAGGAGGATCGGCCCAATCGTCAGGTTGTCACCCGAAGCAATCTTCAGCAGGTTGAACGAGATGTTTGCGGCATCGAGGGTCGGCATGACCAGCAGGTTGGCCTGCCCCTTCAGCCGCGCATCGCTCGGGAAAACGCGCTGTCGAATGTGGTCGTCGAGGGCGGCATCGCCGTGCATTTCGCCCTCGACTTCGAGCCGCGGCGCCCGCTCCTTGAGCAGCTTCAGCGTCCTGCGCATCTTGACGGCCGTCGGGGTGTTCTCCGAGCCAAATGACGAGTGTGACAGCAGGGCAACTCGCGGCTGGATGCCGAAACGGCGTACTTCATCGGCAGCGAGCAGCGTCATGTCCGCCAGTTGCTCGGCCGAAGGCTCGTAGTTGATGTACGTATCGGCGATGAACAGCGTCCGGTCAGGCAGTACGAGCAGGCTCATGGCGTACAGGTCGCTGACCCCGGGAGCCAGGCCGATGACGTTCTCGACGTACTCGCGATGTACGTCGTGCCGACCGAAGGTGCCGCAGATCAGTCCATCGGCATCGCCCATGCGGACCATCATCGCCCCGAACAGCGACGCCCGCCGGCGAACCTCGCGGCGGGCGAAATCGGCCGACACCCCCTTGCGCTCCATCAGGCGCCGGTACTCGCGCCAGTAGGACTCGAAGTGCTCGTCGAAGAAGGCATTGTTGTCGGCGTAGACGATGTCGAAGTCATCGTCCGGCGTGACGCGCAGATTCAGCGCCTCGAGCTTGCGCTCGATCTCGCCCGGATGGCCGATCAGGATCGGTCGCGCGATCCCTTCATCGACGATCACCTGGATGGCACGCAGAACGCGGTCGTCCTCGCCTTCGGCGAAAACGACGCGCCGGGGTGCCTGTTTGGCCTGCGAGAACACCGGCTTCATGATCAGGCCGAAGTGATAGACGAACTCGTGCAGACTCTCGCGATACGCTTCCAGATCCTTCAGCGGCCGGCTCGCGACACCCGACTCCATGGCCGCCTCGGCAACGGCCGGGGCGATCTTGCCGATCAGCCGCGGATCGAAGGGATTCGGGATCAGGTACTCGGGGCCAAAGTTGGCATGCTTCTCGCCATACGCCTTGAGCGCGACCTCCGACTGCTCGACGCGCGCCAGTTCGGCGATTGCCCGCACCGCTGCCAGCTTCATGGCGTCGTTGATGGTGGTCGCGCCAACGTCCAGCGCGCCGCGGAAAATGAAGGGAAAGCAGAGTACGTTGTTGACCTGGTTCGGATAGTCCGAACGACCGGTGGCGATGATCGCGTCGTCACGCACCGCCTTGACATCTTCCGGCCGGATCTCGGGATGGGGATTGGCGAGGGCCATGATCAGCGGCGACGCAGCCATCTGCGCGACCATCTCGGGCTTCAGCACGCCGCCGGCCGACAGTCCGAGGAAGACATCGGCTCCGACGATCACTTCGCCCAGCGTCCGCGCATTGGTGCGCTTGGCGTAACGCGCCTTGATCTCGTCCATCTCCTCGACACGGCCTTCGTACACCAGACCCTTGATGTCGGTCACCCAGACGTTGTCAACCGGCAGGCCGAGCATCACCAGCAGGTCGAGGCACGCGAGCGCGGCGGCACCGGCACCGGAAGTCACCAGCTTGACCCGATCGAGTTCCTTGCCCTGCAGGAAGAGTCCGTTGAGAATCGCCGCGCCGACGACGATCGCGGTGCCGTGCTGATCGTCGTGGAAAACCGGGATCTTCATCCGCTGGCGCAGCTTCCTCTCGACATGAAAGCACTCGGGAGCCTTGATGTCCTCGAGATTGATGCCGCCGAACGTCGGCTCCAGCGACGCGACGATCTCCACCAGGCGATCCGGATCCCGCTCGTCCACCTCGAGGTCGAAGGCGTCGATGTTGGCAAACTTCTTGAACAGGACCGCCTTGCCCTCCATGACCGGCTTCGCCGCCAGCGGACCGATCGCGCCAAGACCGAGCACTGCCGTACCATTGGTGATGACGCCGACCAGGTTGGCGCGTGAAGTCAGCGTGCTGGCTTCAGCCGGAAAAGCGGCGATCTCCTCGCACGCCGCCGCGACGCCCGGTGAGTAGGCCATGGACAGATCATACTGGTTGGCCAACTGCTTCGTCGGCTGTATCGCCACCTTGCCCGGCTTCGGATTGCGGTGATAGAACAGGGCGGCAGTGCGCAGTTGCTCTCGTTCCTTTTTCATCGTTCCTTCTCCTCAGTTTGATCGAGCTACCGCCAGCGCAGACGGTCAGGGAACCGGTTGCAGCAGCCCGTTTGCGAGGCGGCACCGGCGCCTCGCAAACGGGCTCTTGTTGTTGTCGACCGCTGCTGTCCATCGGACCTGTGGCATAATTACACAAACCCTCCAATCCTTGTAGCACCACGCCTAGCATGCTGATCTCACCCATTGCTCTGGGCTTGTTCCTCGCCAACCGCGACCGACGCGTCGCATCCGAACGGGCTCGACAGACCACTCCGGCTCACGGCCCTTGCGGTTTTGGCCCCGCGCGCCGCGCCACGGTAACTCCCGCTTCTCTACCTTCCTTCGAGAGTGATTACCATGAACCAGACTGTTTCCATCAACGCCCCCGATTACGTCAAACATGAACGCCTGAAGCAATGGGTTGCCGAGATCGCGGCCCTCACCGAGCCAGCACGTGTCGTTTGGGCCGACGGTTCGCAGGAGGAGTATGATCGCCTTTGCGCCGAACTGGTCGAAGCCGGCACGTTCATCAAGCTCAAGAAGCGCAAGAACTCCTTCCTGGCTTTCTCCGATCCGTCCGACGTCGCGCGCGTCGAAGACCGCACCTACATCTGCTCGGAGAAGAAGGAAGACGCCGGCCCGACCAACAACTGGGAAGACCCGGCCAAGATGCGTGGCATCCTCAGCGGCCTGTTCAAGGGCTGCATGAAGGGCCGCACCATGTACGTGATCCCCTTCTCGATGGGTCCGATCGGCTCGCCGATCGCGCAGATCGGCATCGAGATCACCGATAGCGCCTATGTCGTGGTCAACATGCGCATCATGACCCGCATGGGCAAGGACGTTTTCCCGGTCCTCGGTGCCGACGGCACCTACGTCCCCTGCGTGCACTCGATTGGCGCACCGAAGGAGCCGGGGCAGAAGGATCCACGCTGGCCGTGCAACCCGACCACCAAGTACATCGTCCACTATCCCGAAACACGCGAGATCTGGTCCTATGGATCGGGCTACGGCGGCAACGCCCTGCTCGGCAAGAAGTGCCTCGCCCTGCGCATCGCCTCCAACATGGCACGTGACGACGGCTGGCTGGCCGAACATATGCTGATCCTCGGCGTCGAGTCCCCTGCCGGTGCGAAGCACTACGTCGCGGCGGCCTTCCCGTCCGCCTGCGGCAAGACCAATTTCGCCATGCTGGTGCCACCCCAGAGCCTGAGCGGCTGGAAGATCACCACCATCGGCGACGACATCGCCTGGATCAAGCCACGCCAGGACAAGGACGGCGTCACCCGCCTCTACGCGATCAACCCCGAAGCCGGCTTCTTCGGCGTCGCCCCGGGCACCAACGACAAGACCAACTTCAACGCCATGGCCTCGCTCGCCGAGAACACCATCTTCACCAACGTCGCCCTCACCGATGACGGCGATGTCTGGTGGGAAGGCATGGGCCCGGCACCGGCACACGCGATCGACTGGCAGGGCAACGACTGGACGCCGGAAATCGCCAAGGAGAAGGGCACCAAGGCAGCGCACCCGAATTCCCGCTTCACGGCGCCCGCTGCGCAATGCCCGTGTATCGACGACCAGTGGCAGAGCACCGAAGGCGTGCCGATCTCGGCCTTTCTCTTCGGCGGCCGTCGCGCATCGACCGTGCCCCTGGTCTGCCAGACCCGCGACTGGGAACATGGTGTCTACGCTGCCGCCACGCTCGGTTCCGAAACGACCGCTGCCGCCTTCGGCCAGCAGGGTGTCGTCCGCCGCGACCCGTTCGCCATGCTGCCCTTCTGCGGCTACAACATGGCCGACTACTACAGCCACTGGCTGAAGATGGGTACCGTCACCGACAAGCCAGTGCCGATCTTCATGGTCAACTGGTTCCGCATGAACGAGAAGGGTGAGTTCGCCTGGCCGGGCTTTGGCGACAACGCGCGCGTCCTCAAGTGGATCATCGAACGTTGCGAAGGCAAGGCCTCAGGCGTCGAAACTACCCTCGGCTGGATGCCCAGCTACGAAGATCTCGACTGGTCCGGCAGCGACTTCTCCAGGACCGAGTTCGGCGGCGTCACCAGCCTCGACAAGCAGGCCTGGTTGAGCGAACTCGAAGGCGTCAAGGACTGGTTCGGCAAGATGGGTGACAAGCTGCCGCCCAAGCTCGCAGCCGTTCGCGACGAGTTCGAGAAGGAATTCCAGGCCGCCTGACCGGCAGATCCGCGCCATGGCCGAAAGGAAGCCGCCTGCGGGCGGCTTCCTTGTGTCTGGGCCTCGACTTGCGGGTAAACTGGCGCCTTGATCCAGACTGCCACCAACAGAACATGCCCCGTTTTCCTGCGCACCGCCTGGCCGACATTGCACCCTTCCACGTCATGGAGTTGGTGGCGCGTGCCAAGGCCCTCGAGGCCGGCGGACGCGACATCATCCACATGGAAGTCGGCGAGCCGGACTTCCCCACGCCGGAACCGATCGTCGCCGCGGCGCAGACGCAGATCGCCACCGGTTGCATTCGTTACACTGCCGCGCTCGGCCTGCCCGAGCTGCGTACAGCGATCGCCAGCTTCTACCAAACACGCTACGGCATCAACGTGCCGGCATCGCGCATCGTCGTCACCGCAGGTGCTTCAGGCGGGCTGCTGCTGGCGATGGCCTGCCTCGCCGAACCCGGTAGCGAATGGCTGCTGACCGACCCCGGCTACCCCTGCAACCGGCACTTCGTGCGCTGCTTCGAGGGGCTGCCGGTGGGCATCCCGGTGACCGGCGAAAGCAACTTCCAACCGACGGTGGACGATCTGACCCGATTCTGGAACGAACGCACGGCCGGTGCCCTCTTCGCCTCACCGGCGAACCCGACGGGAACGTTGCTGGCTGACGAGACGCTGGCCGACATCGCCCACTTCGTCCGCGACAACGGAGGGCAACTCATCGTTGACGAGATTTACCACGGGCTCACCTACGGGTGCGACGCGATGACGGCACTCCGGTTTGGCGATGACATCTTCGTCGTGCAGAGCTTCTCGAAGTACTTCAACATGACAGGCTGGCGCCTCGGTTGGCTCGTCGTGCCGCCACGCTTCGCCCGCGACATCGAGAAGCTGGCGCAGAATCTTTTCATCTCGCCGTCGGCAGCGGCCCAGTACGCTGCCCTGGCAGCGTTCGCACCCGCCACCCTCAGCATCCTGGAAGAGCGCCGCCAGGAGTTCCAGCGCCGCCGGGACTTCCTCGCGCCAGCCCTCGAGGCCCTGGGTTTCCGCCTCCCGGCCAAGCCGCAAGGGGCCTTCTACCTCTACGCGAACTGCGCCCAGTTGACCGACGACAGTGGTCGGCTGGCGCGTGATCTGCTCGAGTCGGCCGGAGTGGCCGCAACCCCCGGACTCGACTTCGGCAGCAACGCCCCCGAAAAGCACCTTCGCTTCGCCTACACCAGCAGTGTTGCGCGACTGACCGAAGCGGTCGACCGGATTCGCCGCTTCCTCGGTCAAGCCTGAGGATTCGTCGCCTGACCGGACGCCGCAGGCCTCAGCACAGCGCACCCGGCAGGCTGCCGACCGACGCCAGACGGGACCAGTCGAAACACGGGCCTGGGTCGGTCTTGCGGCCGGGAGCAATGTCGCTGTGCCCGACCACTGCGGTGACCGGAAAATGGGCGCACAAGAGGCCGAGCAGCGTCAACAGGCATTCGTACTGTGCGTCGGCAAAAGTCAGCTCGTCACAGCCCTCGAGTTCGATTCCGAGCGAGAAGTCGTTGCAGCGTGATCGGCCCTGCCACGACGAGAGCCCCGCATGCCAGGCGCGCTTGCGGCACGAGACAAACTGGATCAGCTCGCCATCGCGTCTGATCAGGAAGTGTGCGGAAACGCGCAGGCCCCCGATCTGGGCAAAGTAGGGATGAGCAGCGGCGTCGAGGCGATTGGTGAACAGCCGCGTGATGGCGTCGCCCCCGAAGCTGGCGGGCGGCAGGCTGATCGCATGCACGACGATCAGCGAGACCGTCTCCCCTGCGGGGCGTTCGTCACAGTTGGGCGAATCGATCCGCAACGCGCCGTCGAGCCAGCCCGCAGCACTGATGACCGCCGCAACCGGCGGACGAGGCCGACTCATTCCTCGATTCCCAGCCGCTCGATGCGGTAGCGCAGCGAGCGGAAGCTGACGCCAAGCAACCGCGCCGCCGCCGTCCGGTTGAAATCGGTCTTTGCCAAAGCCTCGAGGATTGCCTGTCTTTCGACGCGATTGATGTAGTCATCGAGGGTTTCGCCGTCCCTGCCGAGACTGTCATGAACCGCCGTCGTTGGCGCCAGTTGGAGATCGTCGACCGTCACCGTCGTGCCGCTGCACAGCGCCGTGGCACGTTCCAGGATGTTCTCGAGCTCACGGACGTTGCCGGGAAAGCTGTAGCCGTTCAGCATCCGGGCTGCCTCGGGATCGAGGCGTGGTGGCTGCGGTCGGCAAAGCCGGATGAGCATGGCTTCGGCGAGCGGCGCGATGTCCTCACGACGCTCGCGCAGCGGCGGCATCTTCAGTTCGATGACGTTGACGCGGTAGTAGAGATCCTGACGAAAGGTGCCGGCGTCCACGCACTCCCTGAGTTGGTGATGAGTTGCGGAAATGATCCGCAAATCCACCGCTTCCTCGGCCGTACTGCCAACCCGGCGCACCTTCTTCTCCTGAATCGCACGCAGGAGCTTGACCTGCATCCCCAGCGGCAAGTCCGCTACCTCGTCGAGAAACAGCGTTCCCCCCTGGGCCGCCTGGAAGAAACCCGGGCGATCGCTATCGGCGCCCGTGAAGGCCCCCTTGCGATAGCCGAAGAACTCGCTCTCCATCAGGCTCTCGGGAATCGCCCCGCAGTTTACTGGCACGAAGGGGGCGTTGCGACGCGCACTCTGATCGTGAATCAGGCGCGCGGCCAGTTCCTTGCCGGTGCCAGACTCACCGGAGATGTACACCGGCGCCTGACTGCGGGCCAGCTTGTCGATCATCTCGCGAACGTGCTCGATGGCCGGCGAGTTGCCGATGAGCCGTCGTGCAGCTTCGCCACTTTCGCCATCATCGACCGGTCCGCTGCGGCGTGGCAGGTTGAGGGCCGACTTGATCAGGCTGCGCAACTGCTCGAGTGCGACCGGCTTGGCGAGATAGTCGAAAGCGCCGGCCTTGAGCGCTGCGACTGCGTTCTGCGTCGTGCCGAAGGCAGTGATCACCGCCACCGGCGTCTCCCCATAGTTCTCGGCGATCAGCCTGACGATGGCCAGCCCATCCCCGTCGGGCAATCGCATGTCGGTGAGACACAGCTGGTAGCGCTGCTGTTCGAGGAACTGCCGTGCCTCGGCGACAGTCGCAGCACAGTCTGCCAGAAGCCCCATCCGCGCCACCGTGAGATCGAGGAGTTCGCGGATGTCCGCCTCATCATCGACCACCAGAACGCGGGCCAGGTCGCCGCGTGGGCGACGTTGCACCTTGCCAGTCAACAACCCAGAGCCCTCCCCAGGATTCGAAAATCGGCACCCTCGCCGCGCCCCAGCAGGTCGAGACGGGCTTCGTTCGCCTCGCACAACTCACGTGCGATGTACAGGCCAAGGCCGGTGCCGCGATGGTGGGTGGTGAAGAAGGGCTCGAAGATCTGTTCCCGCAGATCGTCGGCCACCCCGTCACCATCGTCAACCACATGCAGTTCCACCTGCCCTGCCGCCTTGCCATCGGCGACCAGCAGGCGAACACTGCCGGTCGCGCGACGGGAATGCCGCAGCGCGTTGCTGAGCAGGTTCCACAATACCTGATGCAGGTGCGAACGATCGAAACAGATGCTCGCCGTGCCGCACACCTGCAAGCGAACCACATCGGTGGCGAGGTGTTCCCTCGCGGACCACTGCTCGACAAACGCCGGCAGCAACTGCCGCAGGTCGATCACCTCGCTGTATACACGATCACGACGTCCAAGCTCGAGGACATCGCTGACGATACGCTCTAGGCGCTGGGTGTTGTCGAGCAGAATGCGCAGCAGCCGTTCGTAGAGTTCGCCGCGCCGTTCCTCCCGCATCAGCTCGCCGGCATGGCGAATCGCCGACAGCGGATTGCGAATCTCGTGCGCGATGCTCGCGGTCAGGCGTCCGAGTGCCGCCAGCTTGATCTGCCGCGCCTGCTCCTGCAGACGGCTCATGTCCTCCAGAAACACGAGCACATCGCTGTCACCGGTCGTCGTCGCGACGAACCTTGCACGTAGATGCGATCCGCTCGCTGGCACCTGCACCAGCACTGCGGCATCACCACGCTCCCGACACCAGTCGTAGAAAGCCTCTGCCAGCTCGGGCGAGCACTCACGCAGCCCGAGCTCGCTGCTCTCGCCGGCTGCCAGCAACCGCCGGGCGCGCGGATTGCTCTGGGCGACCCTGGCGTCACCGCTGAGCACCAGGACCCCCTCCTGCATCTCCTCGATGACGCGCTGGCTGACCAGCGTCTGTTTCTTCAGGTCTACGCCACGGCGACGCGCGAGTTCCTCGTTGGCAAGGACCCGACGGGCGAGCAGCCGTGCAGAGATGGCGACGGCAAAGAAAGCGGTGCTGAAGACGCCGGCATGAAAGAAGGCGGCCGCATCAAGATCATTCTGCAGTCCGCGATACGACTGTTCGAAGAGGACGGCAAGTGTCGCCAGCGCCGCATAGAAGATCACCAGGCGGCCCTGACCGACGAGCCCGGCACCGGCGAGGGTCACCAGCAGCAGCGAGCCGAAACCGCTCCCGAGGCCGCCACCGACGTGAATCAGCAGCGTCATCACCAGCACGTCGGCGAACACGCTGACGGTGATCTGGGTGCTTGCGTGCTGACGCCAAGCGTACGCGACCACGGCCGACAGGATCGTGCTGAGCAGGTATCCGCCGGCAAGCACGAGATGCAGTGGCCCCTGATGCGGCGTCAGTACTGGAAACGCCGCAGGGTAGAATAGCGCCGAAAAGAAGAGCAGCGCGGCAACGGCGAGGCGATAGAGGTTGAAGTACCGCAGCGACTTCCAGCGCGTCTCGGAGAAGCTCTCCTGGCCACGCCCAGCCGTCTTTGACGCTGACTCCTCAGCCGCCGTCGTTTCCCGATTCACGCAGGTGAGCGGCACAGCAGTAGTAACGGCCATTGGCAAGCAGGCTCTCGCTGATCGGCTGATTGACGCCACAGTGGGCACACTGAACCATTCGTTCAGCCTCACGGCCACGGTGCGCGGCCTTCCCCCCGGACTTGCGGAGGCTGCGCCACACCCACCACGCGCAAAGCCCGAGAGCGAGCAGAAGGAGGTATTTCGTCATCGCGAGAAATGGTCTGCAGAACGCCGAAGCATAGCAGAAGGACGCCGCCTGCGGGCGGCCATCGTCAGCGCGAATCAGGCGGCCGGCCATCTGGAGCCGCTGATCAAGCAACGGCTGGCAACGCGCCGGGAAACGCCGGAGTGAGTGCAAGGCTGAAATGTGGCGGTTGGTCGGGGCGAGAGGATTCGAACCTCCGACTCCTGCGTCCCGAACGCAGTACTCTACCAGGCTGAGCTACGCCCCGACCGAAGCGACACCAAGGCTAGTACGAGCTAATAAGTCCTGGCGACCGCGAAGAGGCATAATTCTAGCAGGGAATCCCGGTACTGAGAAGCGGGAACGGCCTCCAGGGCATGCGCTGCAAACTCGGCCTCAGCCGCCGCTCGCTGCCGCGCATATTCGAGCGCACCGGTTTCACGTACCGCTGCCAAGACCTCCGGCAGGTCGTCGCGACCGCCGTCCTCGATCGCTCGCCGCACACTTGCCACCTGCTCGGGATTGCCGTTCTGCAGAACGAAGATCAGCGGCAGGGTTGGCTTTCCCTCGGCGAGGTCGTCACCGAGATGCTTGCCGGTCTCGAGTTCGGCACCGGAATAGTCCAGCACGTCATCGATCAGCTGGAAAGCCGTGCCGAGGTGCATCCCGTAGACGGCCATTGCCTTCTCGATGACCGCACCGGCTCCGCCGATGATGGCGCCGACCTGTGCCGCCGCTTCGAACAGTTTCGCCGTCTTGTAGCGGATGACCTGCAGATAAGCCGCCTCATCGAGATCGGCATCGTGGCAGTTCATCAACTGCAGCACCTCGCCCTCGGCGATGACGTTGGTCGCGTCGGACAAGACCTGCATGATGCGCATGTCGTTCACCGCAACCATCATCTGGAAGGCACGCGAATAGAGAAAGTCGCCCACCAGAACGCTGGCCGAATTGCCGAACAGCGTGTTGGCGGTCTCACGACCACGCCGCAGGTTGGAAGCATCCACCACATCGTCGTGCAGCAGCGTCGCCGTGTGGATGAACTCGATCACTGCCGCGAGTTGATGATGATGCGTGCCGCGGTAGTCGAGCGCACCGGCCGCGAGCAGCACCAATGCGGGGCGTAGCCGCTTGCCGCCGCTGTGGACGATGTACTCGGCCACCTGTCGCACCAGCACCACGTCGGAATGCAGGCGATGACGGATCACCGCGTCGACAGCGGTCATGTCCGACCCGATCAGCCTGTACAGCTGGTCCATTCTCACCACACGGCACCCTGGCACGAAACCCGAGGATCTTAGGCGTCACCCTCCTCTGCGTCAAGCAAGGCGTTGCCGCAGATCTGAAAAGGCTTTGACGAGATCGGAAAAGCAGGTAGAATGCAGGGTTCTTTGCTGAACATCGTTCAGTTTTCGTTTACTTGGAGTCCAACATGTACGCGGTGATAAAAACCGGGGGCAAGCAGTATCGCGTTGTCAGCGGCGAGAAATTGAAAATAGAACAGATACCGGCAGAAGTTGGCGCAGAAGTCACCCTGGATCAGGTTCTCATGCTTGGCGAGGGCGAGTCGGTGCAAATCGGCACGCCACTGGTTGCCGGCGCTGCCGTCAGGGCAACTGTGCTGTCCCACGGCCGTCACGACAAGATCCGCATCTTCAAGATGCGTCGGCGCAAGCACTCGCAGAAGCATCAGGGCCATCGCCAGAACTACACCGAGATTCGCGTGGACGCAATCGCAGATGGCGTCGCGACCACGCCTGCAGCCTGACACGAAAGGAGTCTGATCATGGCACACAAAAAAGCGGGCGGCAGCGTACGCAATGGCCGCGACTCGGAAGCCAAGCGCCTGGGAGTCAAGCGCTACGGCGGCGAACTCGTTCGCGCCGGCAACATCATCATTCGCCAGCGCGGCACCGCCTACCATCCCGGCGAGAACATGGGCATCGGCAAGGACCACACCCTCTTCGCATTGGTGGACGGGCATGTGCAGTTCGCCATCAAGGGCGCGCTGGCTCGGCGCACGGTGAGCGTCGTTCCGCTTGCCTCCGACTGAGCCCGGACATTGGCTGTTGCATGCCAGCCAACGCAGGCCCAAGCCCTATCCTCTCCGGTAGGGCTTTTTGTTTGTAGTTCCGAACACCGGATGGGGGTGGACCATGAAGTTCATTGACGAGGCGAGAATCTCGATTGCTGCCGGCGACGGTGGCAACGGCATCGCCTCGTTTCGCCGCGAGAAATACGAGCCCGAGGGCGGCCCCGACGGCGGTGATGGTGGACACGGCGGCAACGTTCACTTCGTTGCTGACCGCAACGTCAGCACGCTGGTCGAATACCGTTACGTTCGAAGGTTTCGTGCCAAGCGAGGCGAGAACGGGGGCTCCAGTGACTGCTACGGCAAGCGCGGACCGGACCTGAGCCTGCGCGTGCCGATCGGCACGATCATCGCCGACATCAACAGCAACCAGATACTTGCCGACCTCGATTGCGACGGCAAGAAGGTCCTGCTGGCCAAGGGTGGCCGGGGCGGTCTGGGCAACGTCCATTTCAAGTCCAGCGTCAATCGGACCCCCCGACAGTGCACCCGCGGCGAGCCGGGCGAGCAGCGGGACCTGCGGCTCGAACTGCGCCTGCTTGCCGACGTCGGCCTGGTCGGCCTGCCGAATGCCGGCAAGAGCACCTTCCTGCGCGCCGTTTCGGCGGCGCGACCGAAAGTGGCGGATTACCCGTTCACCACCCTCGAACCGCACCTCGGAGTCGTCCGTGTCGATGATGACAGGAGCTTCGTCATCGCCGACGTTCCCGGCCTGATCGATGGCGCGGCCGATGGTGCCGGCCTCGGCATCCGCTTCCTCAAGCACCTCACGCGCACCCGACTGCTGCTGCACATCATCGACCTGGCCCCGACCGATCCCGCCGCCGATCCGGTCCGCGATGCACGGACGATCGTCGGTGAACTCGAGCGCTACGATCCCGAACTCGCGCGCAAACCGCGCTGGCTGGTGCTCAACAAGCTCGACCTGATACCACCTGACGAGCGCGAGACGCGCATCGCCAGTTTCCTGCAGGCCTGCCAGACTGACCATGCACCGTCCTTCCGCATCACTGCCATCAGTGGCGACGGCTGCCGTGAGCTGACGCAACGGCTGCAGGCAGCGCTCGACAGAATGCCGCGCTTTCTCGCGGCCAATGCAGCGACCGCCAGCAGCGACGACGCTCGCTGGCAAGATCCGCCGCTGGACGAAACAGGATCCTGCTGCACATGACGATCACCCGCACGGCAATGGCTCGCCGCCTGGTCATCAAGGTCGGCTCGGCCCTGGTTACCAACAACGGCGAAGGACTGCACCTCGCGGCCATCAGCGACTGGGCGCGACAGATCGCCGAGTTGCACCGCCTGGGAAAACAGGTCGTTCTCGTTTCATCAGGCGCGATCGCCTGTGGTCTGAAACGCCTCGGATGGCAGAAGCGGCCGCGTGCGGTGCACGAGTTGCAGGCTGCCGCAGCGGTCGGCCAGATGGGTCTCGCCCAGGTCTATGAAAGCGCCTTTGGCGACTACGGGCTGCACACAGCGCAAATCCTGCTCACTCACGACGACCTCGCCGACCGCAAGCGCTACCTCAATGCCCGCTCGACCCTGAGTACCCTCCTCAGCCTCGGCGTCGTGCCGATCGTCAATGAGAACGACACGGTTGTCACCGACGAGATCAAGTTTGGCGACAATGACACTCTCGGCGCCCTGGTCGCCAACCTGATCGAAGCGGACTGCCTGATCATACTCACCGATCAGCCGGGCCTGTTCACCGCTGACCCACGCAAGGACGCCGCGGCCACGTTGATCTCCGAAGCCCGCGCCGGGCTACCCGCTCTGGAAGCGATGGCCGGCGGTGCCGGTACCCAGTTCGGCAAGGGCGGCATGATCACCAAGGTGATCGCCGCCAAGCGCGCGGCGCGCAGCGGTGCCCATACGGTGATCGCCAGCGGCCGCACCCCCGACGCCATTCTGCGCCTGGCACGAGGCGAGGCGCTGGGCACGCTGCTCGTTTCGGAAACACCGCCGCTCACCGCGCGCAAACAGTGGCTCGCCGACCACCTGCAGCTGAACGGCAAGCTGCTGCTCGACAGCGGCGCCATCGGCGCGCTGAGGGAGGGCAGGAGCTTGTTGCCCATTGGCGTTCTGGCCGTACACGGCGACTTCGAACGTGGCGCCGCCGTTGCCTGCGTCGCCGAAGACGGTGGCGAGATTGCCCGCGGCCTGATCAACTACGGCAGCAGCGACGCGCGACGCATCGCACGCCGCGCCAGCCAGGAGATCGAGGACATCCTCGGCTACATCGACGAGCCGGAGATCATCCATCGTGACAACCTGATTCTGAGCTGAGGACTGCCGGTAGAGGAATCGCTCAGTGCACTTTGTCGGCAAGCCTCTTGCATACGAACGCCGTCGGCGCGATGTTGGGGTGATCATCGCGACGGCTCTACGATCACTGGTGATGTTTCTCACATGATGCTACCCAGCCCATGTTTAACACGCCAGGAAAAACCTCTATCTGAATCAATTGCTTGCGTGCCAGAAGAATATCAAGTGGCACTACAGGCCTGCAATTTCTGATTCAGCTGATCAGTTTTCTG
>ERZ761609.635-NODE-635-length-38670-cov-54.045034_pt1 | contig 38670 bp, 26 predicted proteins | sample MGYA00511163_ERZ761609 | MGnify/ENA primary metagenome ERZ761609 (study PRJEB28899, sample SAMN02445070) | bioreactor sludge metagenome | biome: EBPR sludge | place: Australia: Brisbane, Thorneside Wastewater Treatment Plant | collected 2011-12-16 ...
CCTTGTTCGGCTCCTCTCCAAACAATTTCTTGAAGCCAAAGTCCGTAAATGGATTAACGTATTTTTCTCTTATCTCTCTCATCTCCGCTGTATTTACCTCGCAAAGATACGCCTTTTATTGCTGATGGCTAACTAATATCTATTACAAGCTTGTTTGTACCAATAAAAAATGACAAAGTTGCCTTTTTTCAAGGTTTTGCCGCTTAACCCCAAAATAAATGGGCAATAATGGCATCGGCGGTAAAACGGGCATCGGGAGCAAGCAACAGCCTGTTTTGTACCACCTGCAATTTACCCTGTTGCACGTACCGTTGGGCTTGGCTTAGTAGGTATCGGGTTTTTTCTTCGCCAAACTCGGCGCTAAGGTAGGTTAAATCTGCCCCCCACATGGTGCGCAACGCAGTCATAATATACTCGTTATACTTATTTTGAGGTGTGAGTATTTCGGTTTCGGCGGGCAGGTTATTTTGTTGTATTGCTTTTAGGTAAAGCGCATTGTTTGCCACGTTCCAGCTTCTTGAAACCCCGTTGTAAGAATGAGCCGAAGGACCAATGCCCAAGTAATGCGCCCCGCTCCAATAGCTGCTGTTATGCACGGCTATATGCCCCGGCAGGCAGAAATTAGAAATTTCGTAGTGCTGGTAACCCCTTTCTTCCATGCTTTGCGTAAGCAGGTTAAACTGTGTTTGGGCATGTTCATCTTGCAGCGGCGCAATTTTACCCTTTTTAATAGACGAATGTAATGCCGTTTTAGGCTCCACCGTAAGGCAATAAGCCGATATATGCGGTATATTTAACCCAAAAGCTATAGATAAATTCCGTTGCCACTGCTCGTGCGTAAGGGTAGGCGTACCGTAAATAAAATCGATGCTGAGGTTGGTAAACCCCGTTTTAAGAGCCAATTCAATACAATTGAGCGCTTCACCGGCATTGTGCGCCCTGTTCATAAAAAGCAAATCGGGCTCAAAAAAAGACTGAATCCCTATGCTAAGCCTATTTACCCCTATTTGTCTAAGCTCCCAGAGTTTGTTTTCCGAAAGGTCATCGGGGTTAGCTTCTAAGGTAATTTCGGCATCGGGTTTAAGCCCAAACAAAGCAATCGTTTTACCTATAAGTTGCTCTATTTCGGCGGCGTTCAGCAAAGAGGGTGTACCACCGCCAAAATAAATGCTGCCCAGTGGCTCGCCGGCAGGCAGGTATTGGCGGCGCATCTCCAATTCATGCAGCAAAGCGGCAACCATATCGGTTTTGCGAGCCACCGAAGTTGAAAAATGAAAATTGCAATAATGGCAAGCCTGTTTGCAAAATGGTATATGTATGTAAACGCCTGCCATGTTGGTAGTTTTTGCCTAAAAAAGGCAAAGATAGGCGCTCCGCCACAGATAAACACAGTAGCGGAGGTAAAACCACCTACTTTTCAATCGCCTCATATCGGTTTACCCATTTTTAGGGGCGCAGCAGTGGTTAGTTTTGGTAGATAGTAGTCGGTAATTCGTAATTCACAACTCATAACTAACTGCGCCTTTGCGAGAAACAAAATCGGGATTGGTAATCAGCACTAACAAAATAACTTACCACTAACCACTAATTTGCGCCTTTGCGAGAAACAAAATCGAGTCGGTAGTCATAACTTTTCACTCTTCTTAATACCGTATCAAAGTTACGCCTATCATGGAGCTATTGGGGAAGTACAAGTTAAAATCAGATACAGTAACGGAGCCGTTCAGGTTCACATCGGCAGCAAAATAACCATTTAAACCCGATGCTTGCGCCTGATACAAGTTAAAATCGGCTACGGTAAATACGCCGTTAGCATCTATATCGCCTGCGGCAAGGGCATAAGCGCCGTTGGGCAGCAGTTTTAGTTGTGTAGCGCCCATCATTACATTAGCAGGCAGGGTAAAGTCTATATTAGCGCCGGTAACGGTTACGGTTTGAGGCGCAGCGGTTATTACGGCTAAGTGGTTTCGGTGCCGCGCCACAAAATAATAAGCAGCGCCGGGCAAAAGTTGGTAAAACTTAACCCCCGCTGTGCCGCTTACGTCTTGCAGGGTGCCGTTGTTGAGCAGCAGGGCAGCGCGGGTTTCCGCTATAGTATTGGGGTTGGTAGCGTTTCGGGCTTCTATCAGCACCCAGTCGGTAGCGGTAGTGGGGAGTTGGGCAATAGTTTCAGCGCCGGCGTATAACCAGGGTTGAGCATTATAAGGCTGCGCAATCGGCAGCAACCCACCCGATGCAAGGGCGGTACCCATTAACCCCGATGCACTGAGGTAAGCCCCTTGCAAATAGAGTTTAAACCCGATGGTAGCCGTAGGAACAAGCGGCGTGGTAAACCAAACCGATGCCGAAAAACTGCCCGCAGTAGCTCCACAAACCGATGCCACCTGCACCTCATAAGTGCCACCCGAATACAGCCCGCTTATATTGTATGCAACGCCGCTCACCGTAATTTGGAGCCACACGCCGCTGCCCTGCTGCCGGTAGCGCACTACGTATTGGGTAGCTTCGGGCACGGCGTTCCAGTTTACTTGGGCAGTTTGGGCGGTAAGGTTGGTAATGGTTATAGCGGCAGGCACATTACAAGGGCAGGGAATTTGGGTGCTGCTGCTGCCGCCGCTGTTGTTGGTAATAAAGGCAAACATAGGGGCAAAATCGGTATAAACGCCGCTGCAATTGGTAGCCAGTAGCACCTCGTAGGTGGTATTGGGCAGCAAACCGGTAAGCTCCGTTATGTTGGTAGCAGGCGAAAGTATATTCCATGCGCCGTTTTGCGGTCGGTAAAGCATATAATAACCGGTGGCGGTGGGTACGGCATCGCACTCAATGGTGGCAGTGGTAAAGGTAATGTTATACGCCTCTATGCCGGTAGGAATGGGGCAACCGCCGGTATAACCATTTGCTCCTATGTTGGTATTACAGTCGTTTTCATAGTTGGCGGTAGTAAAGGTAAAGGTAGGCGCATAGTTGGTATAAACGCCGTTGCAGTTAGAGGCAAGTTGCACCTCGTAGGTGGTGTAGGGCTGCAAACCGGTAAGGGTAAAGCTATTGGCAGTGGGTTGTGCTATTTGCCAAGCGCCGTTTTGGGGGCGATAGAGCATATAATATCCGGTAGCGCCCGATGTGGCAGACCAGTTAAGGGTGGCAGATGTAGCGGCAATGCCCGATGCCGCCAAATCGGTAGGCACAGCACAGCCCGATGAGCCGCCGCCGGTATTACCCCCGTTGCCGCCGCTGTTGTTACTGCCGGCACAGCCGTAAGTAACTTTAATGCGCTCGGTGGGGTCGTCTATGGGCAAGGCAAGTATCAGGGCATCTAACACCTGCCCAAACTGGTATCGGAACGAAATGGGCGCGCCTCCGTTGATGCCGTTGAAAACCGACTGCACCGCTGCCGTTACTGCTGAGGTATCTACATCGGGATACAATGGGAAAATGCGGTTTAAATAGTATTGCACATCAGCCCAGCTCACATCGGGGTTGTAAAAGTTTTTGAAATAGTTATAGGGTTGTCCGGTGCCGGGATTGGTGTTGGCAAGCGAGGGCGGATTGAGCAGCGCGGGCTGGTTATCTAACACTACGGTGTAGTTGCTTATTTTTTGGGCATGGTCATAGGCAACGGGTTCACCGTCAAAAATAGTGAGCAAATCGGGCGTAGCTAAGGCTTGTGTTCGTTGGGTAGAAAAGATGCGCTGCACCAAATCTGACCAAAGCCCTCGGTTATATGCGCCCGATATGGCTTTAATACCTGCCAGTGGGTCGGTAGCGGCGGCAAAAAACCCAAAGGGGTCCCAACCTTTGTTCACCTCCAAAAATCGCACGCTAAAAATATCGTAATAAGCCTTGCCAATGGCTGCCGTTTCAAAATTACTGCCGCCAATAAGCGTAGGGTGTCCGCCGGTAGGAAACCGTTGCGGGTACATTGCCATCAGCTCGGCATAAGCCGAAGGCGGCGGCTCTATCTGGTAACAACCATCATTAACCGATGAAGGCTGGTAGGTGAGCGGAAACGGGTCGGCGGCATCAGTTTGTATGGCGGGGTCGCAGCCGCAGAACGACTCTTTGAGCGGCGTTGCCCAAAACGTATTCATGGGCATAATACCATCATCGGTTACATTGGCAAAAATGCGGTGTGCGTGGGCAATGGCAATAGCCCAGCTAAGGCGGTTATTGGGTATTTCGGCATCGGAGCTAACGCCCCAAACCGGATTTAAGCGCGCCTCGCCTATTTTAATTTCGCCGGTAGGTTTGAGCGTTTCGGGCGTAAGGTAATAAGTAATGGGTCGGGTAGGACAATTAGCCGGCGAAGTTTGAACCGAAACGGCAAGGGTTCGGGCAGAGCCGGTGCAGTTGGCGGCATTGGTTTCTGTAACAGTTACCAACCCACCCGTTGTACCCCAGTTTACCGTTATTTGGTTAGTACCTTGCCCGCTTACTATGGTTGCGCCGGTTGGCACTGTCCAGTTATAAGTAGAGCCGGGCGTATTCACTACGCTATATGTTATGCCGGTGGCATTAGCGGCTACGGCGGCGGCGCCGGTTATGGCAGAAGTATTGGGGGTAACGGTTACCACTACTTGGTCGGTAGCGGTGCAGCCTGCGGCGGTTGATACGGTAACGGTGTAAGTGGTGGTAACAACGGGCGAGGCGGTAGGATTGGCTACGTTGGCAGCGCTCAAGCCCGATGTGGGGCTCCACGCATAAGAAGCGCCGCCGGAAGCATTGAGCAAGGTACTTCCGCCGCTGCATAGCTGCACATCGGGTCCGGCATTGGCGGTAGGGTTGGGCAGTACGGTTATGTAGTTGGTTTTGGTTTCGGTATCGCTTCCGTAAACATTGGTAGCAGTAAGGCTAATGGTGTAAGCGCCGGGCGTGTTAAACACCACCATCGGGTTGGCAACAGTAGCCAAAGCAGGTGTTCCGCCGGCAAATGTCCATGCCCAAGCGGTGGGCGTATTGGTAGAAAGGTTGGTAAATGCTACGGTTTGACCGGCGCAAACTGTGGTGGAGGAGGCAGAAAAATTGGCATCGGGCGGAAGCGGCGGCGTACTCACATTGAGCAAAACGGCAGCCCTATTGTTGTTTTCGTTGCTTTCGGCAATAATATTGGCATTGTCTGCCACTAAAATAATGAACCAAACGCCGGCAGCCGTATAAGCCGGCACGGTAAGGCTCACCGCCACCGGCACACTGCCTGCGGCGGGTATGGGCGCAACGGAGGTGGTGGTAAGCAGCACATCATCGGGGCTGAGGGTGTTGTTGTTAGAAAGAAAATAGGCCAACACACTGCTTCCGGCTGTGGCAGTACCCGTATTAGCAACAGTACAAGTAACATTGGTATTACTGCCCGATGTAAGGTTAAACGGATTGGCAGCCGCAGCGGGTATGGATAAATCGGGCTTAGGCTGCAAAGCGCCGCACAAAACGGCATTGAGCGTATCGGCAAGCGGGGTGCCGGCTATTATGCCCGAGTTGGGGGCAGTTTCTATATAATCGCCGGTAATTTCCCAAATAATCACCCCTCGGGCATTGTTGTTTACCGCATACTGCGCTTTAAGGGCTATAGACTGAGGGTTATCATAACTCACCACTGTTTGCAGGCTGCCGCTGCCGGTAAGATAGGGCACTTGGGCTTGCGTGTCCCAGTTTTGGTTAAACAGGCTAAGGTTATTTACAATGTTGTAATACTGCGGCGTTCCCTCATCTTGCCAAAACGTTTGCGTATCGGAGCCGGTATGTGGCAGGTGCAAGCCGGTACACTGCCGAAAACTGCGCCCGTAAAAAGCTACCCCGATGTTGATTTTGCCCGGCGGCACATTGTAGGTATTGGTGAGCATGGTAAACCCGGCATTTACATTAAAGGCAGGGTCGCCCAAGGCGGGGGCATACAGCGGGGCATTGTGGTTGCTGACGGGGTCCCACGAGCCAAAATAATCGTAGCTCATCAGGTTAATCATGTCTAACAGCGGGGTTACGTTTTCCCACTCCACATTAGCGGCATTAGAAGGGGCAGACGACACAGCAGCCGTGAGTAAGTATTGCTTGCCCACCGTAGCGCCGTAGGCATCAATGGCTGTGCGCACAGCTTGCAAGAGGAGGGTAAAATTAACCTTATCGGCAGGGGTGCCATTGTGGGGTGCATAACCCGGGTACTCCCAATCAAGGTCTATGCCATCAAAACCGTAGGTTTGGAGCAGGTTTACACAACTTTGTGCAAAGGTTTGCCGCTTAACGGCATCGGCAGCAATACCCGGAAAATTATTAGAGAGCGTCCAGCCGCCTACAGATACCAGCACTTTTACATTGTTGTTGTGTGCCAAATCAATAAGCGAAGTATTGGGGTAGTATGAGGGCGGCGTGGTACTCCAGTTTATTTGCCCCAGCAGCAGGTTTTCATCGCCCCATGGGTCAAAACCCGATATAACACCGTTGGCATCGGGAGCAAAAAAAGCGTAGTTTATAATGGTGTATTTGCTGTAATCAATGGTAGCGGGTCGCACCAATTGGGCTCTGTCGTACCACTGCCAGCCCGGGTAGTAACCTACTACTTCTTTGCAGGGCTGCGCCCAAACTGCTGTATTGCCCCAACCAAAAAGAACAAGGGTAAATACTACCCAACCCAAAAGCCTAACTATAACGCTCATAGTACTTGTTTTGCTGCCGGCACGCACCATGCAATGCCCGATTAAGAGGGCAAATATAGGGGAAATTGGGGGTTTACCGTAGCAATTTAGTAGTATTCCTTGATGGGACTATTTCTCATTTCTCCTTCTTTAACTTCATACTTCGCTTTCGTTTAAAAGGTTGATAAATGTTTGTTTATCGGGCAGAATGGTTTGGTATTGGCTGGCAAATATTTGGTCGTTGGTTTGGGCAGGGTAATTTCTACCATTACCTTGCTTTTTTGTTTGCAAAGAATGATTCCTACGGTTTTGTTTTCATCGGGCAGTTTGATGTATCGGTCGTGGTAATGTACGTACATTTGCATTTGCCCAAGGTCTTGGTGGGTAAGTTCGCCTATTTTGAGGTCAATTACCACAAAGCAGCGCAGCAGGCGGTTGAAAAATACGAGGTCGGCTTTGAAGTGTTTTTCGTCAATGGTCATTCGGAATTGGCGTGCTACGAAGGTAAAACCCTTACCGAGTTCGAGCAAAAAATGTTCGAGTTTGTCAATAATAGCCGTTTCCAAATCACTTTCGGAGTACCGGTGTTTTTCGGGCAAGTCCAAAAATTCGAGAATATAGGGGTCTTTGAGTATATCGGTAGGTTTTTCGATGATTTGCCCTTTTTCGGCGAGTTGCTTGATGCCTTCTTTATCACGACTTAGAGCAAGGCGTTCGTACAAAGCGGTATCAAATTGCCTTTGCAGTTCTTTCAGGCTCCAATTATTTGCGGCACATTCTATTTCATAAAAGCGGCGTTCATCGGGGTTTTCAATGCGCATTAGTTTTAGGTAGTGCGACCAAGACAAATTGAATTTCGCAGACGACATCTGCGAAATTGAATAACAAATGTAAAATTATCGCATTTGTTTCAGATTTCTCTCCGAAAACCCTTTACCAAACTCAGCGGTCAGTCGCTTTGAAAGTTCTTTCAAAACTTGTTTTCCATATTCGGCTCTTTGCTTTCCTTGCTGCTCATCTTCTACAAGTGGTTTTCGGCAAACTCGGCATAGCTCAGGTCGCCATCGCTTTCTTCCAAAGCCAGTTGGTATTCTTCGTCCCACAAGTCGCTCACCCGTTTAAAAAACAGCAGCGGGAAAATATATTGTTTAAAGTCAGCCGCATCAATCATTCCACGCAGAATGTTGGCGGCTCCCCATAGGTAATCTTCGAGTTATTTTTGAGTCATATTATGTATTTAATCAACCATGTTACATTAGCAATGTCGTTCTTTTTAAAGCAAAATAGGTTGTTTATGCGTTTCCTAAATGCTGATTACCGGGCAGTAGCAAGGCTATTATCAACTGCCACAAAAGTAACCCATTTCTGTAAATTGTTTACCTTAGTTGGGAAACAATTTGGCTTTTTACGCTACTACAAAAAAACGCCGGTTATGAGCGCTTAGCCCTCTCTTTTACTGTTTCTTTGTCAATTTTTCGCACTCGGTCAGCACATCATTTACAAAATGCTGGCAATTTTTAAAAAACAGGTTGTAGTGTTTATATCGGTTTTGGGTATGGGTAATGGCTGTTTTAACCGTTTCTGCATTGTAGTTGGTAGTAAAGCATTTTTCGGGCTCGCCTACGGTAAACCAACCTTTTACCCTTGCCACCGTAGCTTTTACCAGCGCTCCAAACGCTTGTTCTTGGGGGTAAAACCCTAAGCAACTGCCATCGGGCATGGTAAGGCATACATGCCAAAAATCAATAAGCGGTATTTTCGGAAACCGAATATTCAAAACATGGATAGCGCTGATGCACACCATAACCTTGCTACTACCTACTGATGTGCTATCGGCACAGGTGGCTGCCTTAGTAGCCATTATTGCCGGATGAAGGGTTATATTTTGCGGATTGACGCCCCATAACCTACTCACTGCACAAAAACACCATGTTATGAACGCTGCAATTGCATACAATTTTTTCATAACTTTTTTTTTATTACCCGATATAGTACTGCAAAGAAAACGTTTTTATGGCATAAGCAAGCTAAAAAGGCACAAAAAATTGCCACTGCAAGGTATAAATAATCGCCAACCGGCAACCTTGGTAAGGTACATCGGGCTAACTTTGCCCCGTTGCTTTAATGTTTAAACCTACTTTATTGTTTTGAATAGCCCTTTTTTTCCGGCTAAGTTGCTACTTTTTGGCGAGTATAGTATTGTTATTGGCGGACGCGGGTTAGCCATTCCGCTGCCTTTGTATGGCGGCACGCTGGGTATTGCTACGCCTGCCGTAATGCGCCAAAGCCAAGGAATAAGGGAATCTAACGACCGTATTCGGGAGCTTAAAGACTACCTGCAACAGCTCCAAGCCGATAATGCTTTGTTGTGCAACTTCAATTTTCCGCTTTTTGAGGCGCATGTTGCATCGGGTTTATATTTTAATGCTACCATTCCGGCAGGTTATGGGTTAGGCAGTTCGGGCTCTTTGTGCGCGGCTGTTTACCAATCTTATGCCCACCAACCTATTGTTTACGAGCACACCTTTTCGGGGCATAATTTGCCCCAATTGCGCAGTATCTTTGCCCAAATGGAGGCTTTTTTTCACGGCGCAAGTTCGGGCATTGACCCCTTGGTATGTTATTTAAAACAGCCGCTTCTTATTAGCAGCAATACCCAAATGGAAACCGCTTACCTTGCAACTATTAAGGAGCAACCCTTTCGGCTTTTTTTGTATGATACGGGCAGCCCCCGACCCGCCCATGCCCACTTGGTGCCGCTTTTTGTAAGTAAAACACAAGATGCCCATTTTAAAGAGCTTTGCCAATTGCAACTCAATTTGTTTAATAATAACTGTATTACCGCACTTTTTGAGGGTAAGGCACAAGATTTGGTTACCAATTTTGAGCGTTTATCGTTATTTCAGTTGGAGCATTTTTTGCCTATGATTCCCGATGCGGTTATACCGCTGTGGCAGCAGGGTTTGCACACCGGGCAGTATTATCTTAAACTTTGCGGCGCCGGGGGCGGCGGGTTTATGCTGGGCTTTTCGCTACACCCCCATGCAACGGAACAACTGCTGGGTAAAAACAAAGTGCAATGGTTAGAATGGTAACCGGTTAACTTCAATTCAAAACATAAACTTAGTACAATGAAACAAAATTTCCACCCATGGCACCATGTTTCGCCATTAACCAATGTGCCCGATGTTATTAAAGGAATTGTAGAAATTCCGAAAGGCACCCGCGCCAAGTATGAATTAGACAAAGAAAGTGGACTGCTTAGGTTAGACCGCGTTTTGTACTCCTCTGTATATTACCCTGCCAACTATGGCTTTATTCCGCAAAGCTACTGCGAAGACAAAGACCCGTTAGATATTTTGGTACTTTCGCAAATAGATTTTGTGCCGCTGTGCTTGGTGCCGGCTAAGGTTATAGGCGTTATGCGCATGTTAGACAACAACGAAGCCGATGATAAAATTATAGCCGTTTGTGCCAATGACCCAAGCGTGAGCCACATTAACGATATTGCCGAACTGCCGCAGCATTTTATTTCGGAGTTGCGGAATTTTTTTGAGGACTATAAAAAATTGGAAAAACGCACCGTAGTGGTAGAGGATTTTTTAGGCAAAGAGCTGGCTCTCCAAATTTTAAACGACAGTTTTGTTATGTATAACCGGTATTTTGGCAATACCGAAGGGTAAGTAACATCAATCTCTCCTGTTTAATACTTTCGCTTCCAGATTATCTCATACAAAATGGCATCTCGGGGATTAAAAACAAAGGGCTGTTGCAAATCTGCCGCCTTGCGGATACGGCGTTGCAAAGGGCGCTTATAGGCTGCCGGCGTGTTTAGTTTAGGCATAGCTCTGCTTCGTATTTCCGGTTCGGGTGTTGGTTCTGGTACGGGCTCGGGGGCGGGCAGCGGCGGCGGGGCAGCTACCACCGGCGGCGGTGGAGGTGGCGGAAGCGGCTCTACACTACTAAGTTGCGGCATAGCTGCGGCAGTAGCGGGGTTGTACTCATTAAGAGCTTGCTCAATGGTCATTTCTTCCCATGCTACTTCTTCGGCTATGGTGGGGCGCTTACCCTTTCCTTTATAATAAAGGTAAAAAATAAACACTGCCACTGCCAGTAGCAGGTAAAAAAAGGCAATTATATCTATTTGTATAAAATTCAGCGCCATGCAGGTAAATTAAAACGCATTTAGCAGGGTTAAGCCTTAAATGGGCGGAGAAACGGTCATTTTAAGTAACCCAACAGCTCGGCAAGTTTAGATTTAAGGTCTTTTCGGTGAACAATAAGGTCAATAAATCCATGCTCTAAAAGGAACTCCGATGTTTGAAAATTATCGGGCAAATCTTTTTTTATTGTTTCTTTAATAACCCTTGGTCCGGCAAATCCTATAAGCGCTCGGGGTTCGGCAATATGAATATCGCCCAGCATGGCAAAAGAAGCGGTAACGCCGCCGGTGGTGGGGTCGGTAAGTAAAGAAATAAAGGGCAAACCGGCATCGGCAAGTTGGGTAAGTTTTGCTGAGGTTTTAGCCATCTGCATGAGCGAAAAGGCAGACTCCATCATGCGCGCGCCACCCGATTTAGATATAATGACCAAAGGCAATTTATGGGTTATACAGTAATCTATGGAGCGAGCTATTTTTTCGCCTACCACAGAGCCCATTGAGCCGCCTATAAACTTAAAATCCATACAAGCCACCACCATGGGGCTACCCTCGTTTTTACCTACTGCCACCTGCATAGAATCGTTTAAACCCGTTTGTTTTTGGGTTTGTTTCAGTCTCGATTCGTAGGTTTTGGTGTCCACAAAACCCAGCATATCCACCGGTTTTAGGTTGGCAAACAGTTTTTCGTACTGTTTATGGTCAAACAAAATTTGGAAGTAGGTTTCCGAGTCAATACGGTCGTGGTAATCACAATTAGAGCAAACAAACAGGTTAAGGCGGTGTTCTCGTGCGGGCAGGGTAACTTTGCAGTTGTCGCACCGGTGCCATACGCCATCGGGCGCTTCGCGTTTTTCGGTAGTTTTGGTAAAAATACCTTTAATGTTGCGTTGAAACCAGTTCATAAATGGTAAAATGAAGGTTATTGGGAGTTCAAAGAACGAAGGTAAACCAATAACCCGAAATTGCCAATCAAAGTTGTCCGATAAATTTACAACGCATCAACTTTGTAGCACAAGCAAAGAAACAAGTGCAGAAATTCGGGCAAAATGTGTTGGTTTTGTATTTTTGCGCCCTCAAATAAAAAACAGGCAGTTTGCCATTTTTTCATCTACCCTAAAACAGTTATGGTAAAACTTTCAGACCGTATTGTCAATTTAAATGAATCAGACACCCTAAAAATGGCGGCTTTGGCGCGCCAGTTGCAAAGTAAAGGCATTAAGGTTATCAATCTTAGTTTGGGCGAGCCCGATTTTGATACACCCCACCATATTAAAGCCGCTGCAAAACAAGCCATTGACGATAATTACTCACATTACACGCCGGTATCGGGTTATTTAGATGTAAGGCAGGCTATTGTTCAAAAATTAAAGAGAGATAACGGCTTAGATTACACGCCTGAGCAAATTGTGATTTCTACCGGCGCAAAACAATCTATTGCCAATGTGGTGCTGTGTTTGGTTAATCCGGGCGAGGAAGTTTTGCTGCCCAGCCCTTACTGGGTAAGTTATGCCGCACAGGTAGAACTTGCCGAGGGCATTGCCACTGAGGTAAAAGCAACCTTAGCAAACGGCTTTAAAATTACTCCGCAGCAACTTGCCCAAGCCATTAAGCCACATACCAAACTCATCATTTTTTCGTCGCCCTGCAACCCTACCGGAGCAGTTTACAGCAAAGAAGAACTGCAAGCCCTGGCAGCGGTGATTGCCCAACACGATAACCTTTATGTAGTAGCCGATGAAATTTACGAATACATTAACTACGTGGGTAAACATGAAAGTTTAGCCCAGTTTGATTTTATTAAAGACCGTGTTATTACGGTAAACGGCTTATCAAAAGGGTTTGCCATGACCGGCTGGCGACTTGGTTATATTGCCGCTCCGCTACCCATAGCCAAAGCCTGCGATAAAATGCAGGGTCAGTTTACCTCTGCCACCTGCTCTATTACCCAGCGTGCCGCTATTGCCGCACTTTTGGGCGATTTAACGCCAACCTACGCCATGCGTGATGCTTTTAAAAAACGCCGCGATTTGATTTTGGAACTGCTCAATGATATTCCCGGATTTATTACCGATGTGCCCGATGGCGCTTTTTATGTTTTTCCCGATGTTAGTTATTACTTAGGTAAAACAGACGGCGAAACCACTATCCAAAACGTGGACGACCTTAGTATGTACCTCCTTAATAAAGCGCACGTTTCTACGGTAAACGGCATGGCTTTTGGCGATGATAAGTGCATCAGAATTTCTTATGCCACCTCAGAAGAAAACATTAAAGAAGCCTGCCGCCGTATGAAAGAAGCTCTGGCGTTGTTGGGGTAGTGGGTAGTGAAAAGTGGGTATTTAGTAGAGGTAGTAGGAATTCGTAACTCGTAACTCGTAATTCATAACGCTATTTCACAACTCATAACCCTTAACTCGTAATTCACTACTACTCATAACTCGCAATTTTTCACTCTCCACTTTTCACTTTCTCCCCATGTCCACCTTTCGTTTTTTAACCCACATCGGGCTTATTTTAGCAGCCCTGTTTTTAGCAACATCGGCATCGGTTTTTGCCCAAAAAGTGATAAAACCCTCTTTTGGCAGCAATGAAACATTGCCCCACTGGGCGCAATTGATGTATGCCCCCAACCCTAATGTGTGGCAGGTGGACAGCGCATATTATGCACACTACCGCACCTACAAGTTTCAAAAAACTACCCACACGCAGTTTTACAAAAAATGGCGAAGGGCGGCACAACCCTATATCAATGCGCAGGGGTATGTGGTAAAACCTACACCTAACCAAGAGCGAGCTGACCGGTTGCAACGAATGGCTGCCATGGAGCAACAACGCCAGTACAGAGGCGGAAGCAGCCTGCAAGAATGGCAGTGCATAGGTCCCTACGAAACCTTTGAAGTATATAACAATAGTATGCAGCGACCAAAATCGGAGCAGGCAAACGTGTATTGTTTCGACCAGTCTGCCGCTAACCCAAACATTCTGTACTGCGGCACCGAAGGGGGCGAGGTTTTTAAATCTACCGATAAAGGGCTTAACTGGGTTTGCGTATCGCGCAATACCCCAATGGGTGCGCCTACTGCCATTAAAATTCACTCTACAAATCCCGATGTGGTATATGCCGGAGCAGGTAACCGAATTTTTATTACTACAAACGGCGGCAACAATTGGCAACAAGTTTACACGGCTGCCAATATGGAGGTAAATGATTTTTCCATTAACCCCGCCAACCCCCTTATGGTACTGGCTGCCACATCAGTAGGGCTGTTTAGAACGGCTGACGGAGGAACTATATGGACTTCGCTTTACGCGCAGCCTTGTTACGATATTGAAATAAAGCCCGATAACCCCGCCATTGTTTACCTCCTTAAAGGCAACCCGCCACAAAAACGCTGCGAGTTCTTTAAATCAACCGATTTTGGCGCTTCGTTTACCCAAATTACCAACGGCTGGTACAACAGTACCGACCCTAACCGCGAAGACGGCGGCGCACGCATGACCGTTACTCCTGCCGACCCTAACCGCATTTATACCGTACTCATAGGGCAAGCCAAAAACGGCGACAACGGCTACATAGGTATTTACCGAAGCTCTGATGCCGGTGATACATGGACACTGCCCAACCCGCCCGCCGGCGGACCCTACTCCGCCAGCCACCCAAACCTTGCCAGCATTAACCCCGATGGCACAGGGTTTCACCAAGGCTACTACAACTTAGGCATTGCCGCCTCGCATACTAATGCCAACCATTTGCTCATCGGGTTTTTGAGCCTCTGGAAATCCGAAAACGGCGCGGTTACCTTTACCCCGTTAGGCGGTTATCAAGGGTCGCCCAACAATTATATTCACCCCGATATTCAGGAAATAGAAATTAATGGCAATGAGGTTTGGTTTATGTCGGACGGAGGTATAAATTACAGCACCGATTTTGTTGCCAACCACGAAGCCCGTAACAACGGCATTACCGGCTCCGATTTTTGGGGCTTTTCATCGGGCTGGAATGAAGATATTTTGGTAGGTGGCAGGTATCACAATGGTAATACCGCTTGGTATCAAACCTATCCGTTTGGCAACTACTTAGGGCTGGGCGGCGGCGAAGCGCCTACCGGCTACGTAAACCCGGGCGAAAACCGCAATACTTATTTTTCCGACATCGGGGGCAAACGCATACCCAATAATTTTGAAGGAGCCGTAACGGCTATCCCCTTTGGCATTTATCCTAATGAGAGCTACTGGGCTGCTGAATCGGGCGAGGTGGAGTTTGACCCGCGTTGTTACAACACGGTTTTTGTTACACACGAAAACAAACTCTGGAAATCTGACAACGGCGGCTCAACTTTTACCCTGCTCTACACCTTTGGCACAAACACCAACGCCCAAACCAATTATTTGGAAATTTCGCGCAGCAACCCCAATGTAATGTACCTTACCCAACGCAATGCCGATTACTGGAGCGCCGGCTACCTTTGGAAATCTACCAACGGCGGCGTAAGCTGGACACAACTAACCCTGCCCCCCGGCTATGCACGCCGCCTGCTCATTAGCCTGAGCGCTACCGATGCCAACCAACTATGGCTCGCCCTGCCCGATGGCGCTAACGGACAAAAAATTTACCGCTCCAACAACGGCGGCTCTACCTGGACTAACCTGACTACCGCCACCCTCAACGATGAATCAATTCAAGCCCTTATGCACCAAGGAGGCACCGATGGCGGCGTGTATTTAGGCACAGGCAGAAGTATATTTTACCGCAATAACGCCCTGCCCGACTGGCAGTTCTATGTAGATGGGCTACCCGCCGAAATATCTGCCAATATACTTCGCCCGTTTTACAAAGAGGGTAAAATACGCTTAGGCGCTTATGGCAAAGGTATTTGGGAGTGCGATTTTTACGAACCCTCTGCCCCTGTGGCACAGCCTATGGTAAATAAACGTTTTACCGACTGCCCGGGCGATACGCTTCAGTTTGAGGACTACTCTATGCTGCACCACGCCGGCGCAAGCTGGTACTGGGAATTTCCGGGCGGCTCGCCTGCCACCTCTACCCTGCGAAACCCCAAGGTGAGTTATGCTGCTACGGGCACCTACAGTGTTATCCTTACCGTTACCAACCCCTACGGCAGCAGTACCAAAACACTTGCCAACCTCATTACCGTTACGGCTAACACCAATAACCTGCCCGCCGAAACCAATTTTGAAGCCGGCACCGGATTGGGTCCGCTTCAATTGATTAACCCCGATAACGGCATTACTTGGTCACCATTTACCCTTACCAACTGCCCCGATAACGGCAGCACAGTATATAGGGTAAACTGTTACGAATACGGCAATCCGGGGCAAATAGATGAGCTGCTGTTTCCGCTCAATATTGACCTTTCGGCTACGCCCTCGCCGGCGCTTACCTTCCGTGTGGCGTATGCGCCTTATATAGACGGTGGCGGCGCATGGATAGACTCGCTCAAAGTGCTGGTTTCTAACAACTGCGGCAATACATTCCAAACCGTATTTACCGATGGCGGCGAAAACCTAAGCACCACCACCACCGGCACAGGACCCAACAACAAGTATAGGAACGACTCATTTGTGCCTGCCAACTGCAACGAGTGGCGCAATGTTTGCATAGACCTGCGCCCGTTTTCGGGCAATTATGTTACCGCAAAAATCCAGTGCTTGAACGGCTACGGCAACAATATGTACATAGACAACCTATCGTTCGATAATAAACCGCTCATAGCCCCGGTTATTAGTGGCGCTGCCACAGGCTGCAATACCGCCCTGCAAACCTACACCGCCCCCATAGGCGGCAACAACTACCAATGGACGGTTACCAATGGCGCTATCTTGAGCGGACAAGGCACTAATACCATTCAGGTGCAGTGGAACGCAGGCGGCGGCAGCGTATCGGTGGCAATTGAGTGATGTTTGCGAGCTGAGTAGGTCAATTGTAATTAGCCCTTCATACTTGCCCGATACTACGTGCGGCAAAATGCTTTCCCATTCCAAATCTACTGTTTCTTGATAAAAAAGCAGCCATATACCAATCCGTTTCGCTCAAATAGGGCGATTGGCTTCCGGTGGGGGGATTGTAGCATATTGCTCCTATTCAACAATTAGGGCGAGTACGAGTTTACCGGGTCATAGCCCATTGGTAGGCTTTTTCGTAGTATCGGTACAAGATACTCCAATCAAACTCTGCCGAAACCTGCTCGGCTTGGTTTCGCTGTGCTATGCGCTCGCGGCGGCTTTTTTGCACAAACGAAAACATTTTATAGGCAAGGTCATTGGCGGCATCGTTAAAATTTTTGTCCATACGGTTTACCACGTAAATGCCTTTGTTTGCCGGTTCGGGGATATTTTTTTGCACAAAATCGCCAAAACCGGCAAGGTCGCTGGTAATGGCAGGCACGCCGCTTGCCAGAGCTTCTAAGGGAGTATAACCCCACGGTTCGTAGTAGCTGGGAAAAACACCCAAGTGGCAGCCCCGCACAAACTGGGTATAATCCATACCAAACAGAGGGCTGGTAGAGGTAATAAAATCGGGGTGGTAAATTAATTTTACCGGGTCATCGGCTTTGTTCCATAGCCCGCTTTTTCTTACAAACTGAATAATTTGGTCGTTGTTATCGTCTTTAAGCGTATGGGTAACTACAATAGGCAGGGTATCGGTTTTCCAAGCCTGCACACTTCGGCGCAGCCTAAGTCGCCAGTATTCGTCAATAAATTCGTTCAGTGGGGGCAGCTTAGGGTTAGAGCCTGCGGCAACTTCATAAAAGAGGCGTTCGCCCACTTGTTTGGTAATGGCATCGCAGGTTTGGCGTATTTCTTCCAGCATGGCGCGGCTTTGCAGCACGTAGGGGTTAATGGAGTGGTAGGGCTGGCGTGTAACCATAAACATAATTACCGTTTTGCGCACCTGATACCGTTTCATAAGGTAGTTGAGGCGTGCTATAGCTTCAAGTGTAAGGTCGTAGCCTTTGTTAACAAACTCAAACCTGCCGGAGGTAAAGAAATAGAGGGTTTCATTGAGGTCAAATTTATAGTTGTTAAAAAAGTGCCCCATTACAAACTGATTAATCTTATCTTTATACTCCTTGTGCAGCACCTGAAACTCGTGGAGGGCTTCGTAGCGCTCTATATTCAGTCCGTTTGGCGTAACCACATCGGGTTTTCTGCCTAAGAAGTAAATACATTCTCTGCCGGTTACATCGCTTACGGTGGTAAAAGAATCGCACATTTGGGCGGCAATTCTTTCAATACCCGCCGGACCCTCTACGCCAAATTTGGCGGCTTCTTTTTGCCAGTTATAGAAGGGCAGGTTTTGGTAAAAGCGGTTATCGCCGCCGCACAGGTATCTGCCAAGCTGGGTGGCATGGGTGGTAAACACCGTTTTAATTGGCATATTCATTCGGCGTATATCGGGTATGGGCGTTGCAGCCATCCACTCATGAAAGTGTGCAATTATGGGGTTTTGTTGGTGGTCTATTTGCATCACCAACCTTTTAAAAAATTCAAGCGCCATAAACCCAAAAGCCATTACCCCGTTTACCAAATCGCTGTGTTCGGGCAGGGGTATTTTATGTGCGTTCCAAAAATCGAAACGTATTTTAGGCAATTGTCCGGCTACCGATTGGAGGTTAAACAGCACCACGTTGGGTCGTCCGGTAATAAGCCAGTAGCCGTAGTGTACTTCATAGCCGGCTTGCCGCATACTCAGCACGGTTTTGCCTATGGGGTTATTATAGTCGGTAGCGGGTTCAAACTCAGCCAAGGCATGGGTGCGCATATAAGGACCCAGCAGCAGGTATCTGTTTCCCCAGCGCTCGGCGGCGGCGGGCACTTTGCTTCTTAAAACGGTATAAATGCCACCAACCTGGTTGCAAACTTCCCAGGCTGTTTCTACTAATAGGGGTTGTTGGTTTTTGATATTCATGCGTAACAGGGGTAAATTAGCTTAGTTTTTGGTGGTGTATGTTTGGGATATTGTTGCTTTTTGTATTGTCTTATGTTGCCACAAACAACCGTTGGTATTAAAAAACGAGGCAAGTGGTAGCTACTGCGGTTTACCTTACCAGCCGTTTTCGGCTATCAGGTAAGCCAGAGCAGTAAGTGAGGCTGCGCCCAATTTCAGTTCGCGTTCATTTACCTTATCAAAGGTATCGTTTGGGGTATGGTGGTAGTCAAAATAGCGTTGCGAATCGGGCACTAAACCCATACAAACTGTGCCGTTTGGCAGGAGGTATTTAACGTCCACGCCGCTAAATCCCTTTTCAAAATAGTGCAAGCCGTAGGGTTTGAGCAAAGATTCGTAGCGGCGCAGGGTAGCAATCCTTATTTGGGTAAGGCTATCGGTTGAGGTTTCAAGGGTAAAGCCGCGAGGGGTAAAACCACCCCTGTCTGATTCAATGGCGGCAATACATTTTTCGCCGTTTTCGGCAGCCCATCGGGCGTATTCCTGTGCGCCTTTTGCGCCGTTTTCTTCGTTCATAAACAGCACACACCTAATGGTGCGTTTAGGTCGTAGTTGCAGGTTGGTTAGTGTGCGCAGCACTTCTATACACTGAACCGACCCGGCGCCGTCGTCATGTGCGCCTTCGCCGTTATCCCACGAGTCTAAATGAGCGCCTACTACTATCACCTCATCGGGAAACTGGGTGCCTTTAATTTCGCCCAGCACATTGTAAGAGAGCCTGTCGGGATAATTTTGGCAGTGCAGTTTCAGGTGCAGCATCAGGTTAGGGTCTTTATCTAACAAGCCCACCAGCACATCGGCATCTTGGGTGGCAATGGCAGCCGCCGGAATTTTTACTGTTCCTTCCTCATAGCGCATACTACCTGTGTGCGGGTGGTGGTCGGTATTAGAAGCCAGCGCACGCAGCACAAAAGCCGCTGCGCCGTACCGAGCAGCATTACTGGCACCGGTAAACCTATTGGAGGCACAGGCAGAGTACGCATCAAAAGTGTTGATAATAGTGGGGTCGAAAGCTTGGTCTAAATACACAATTTTGCCCGATACAACCTTAGCGCCCAATTTATCCAATTCGGCAAGGGTATTAATTTTTACCACCGGCGCAGTAAGTCCAAATTTATCGGTACTTACCGAGCCGCCCAAGGCACACACATTTACCGGCTGCCAGCCTATATGTTTGCTGATGATGCGCGCCTCTTCCTTGCCGGTGCGCTCCCAGTGCGGCACCATTACCGCCTGCAAACTGCTGTTTATGCCCGGTATGCGTTCAAGGGTTTGTTTTGCCCACTCTACTGCGGCAGCAGCCTGTGGCGAGCCGCTCAGCCTGCCGCCTATGCGTTTGCACAAATACTCCAAATCGGCATAAGATTTACCGTTTTTAAGCGTTTCGTCAAAAATTTGTTTCACCGCCGTTTCTTGTGCGGCTTCTTTTTGGGCGGTAAAACCCCACCACAAGAACCCAAAAACGCATACAATAAAAGTTATGTTAAACCCGGTTGTTTTTTTTGGCATAAGGCATAGTTAAAGATAACAGGCAGTATGGGGGCTTTTAGTGTTAAGTTTTACCAATAGCGCATTACCTGTTTTGTTTTTTACCAATTTTGCACCGCCAAAGGTAGTTATTTTTTGGGTTAAGTATAAACAGACATAGAAAAAGAGTTGTAAGCCCCAATAATGAAACCACAACAAACGCAAGTTCACAACCATTTTACCCCAATTAAAGGCAAATGATGCAACCTAACCCGAGTGTGGCGGTGGTGATATTAAACTGGAATGGCAAACACCTGTTGCAGCAGTTTTTACCCTCCGTATTACAAACGCAGTACCCCAATTTCAGGATAGTGGTAGCCGATAACGCCTCTACCGATGACTCCATAGTTATGCTACGGGAGCATTTCCCAATGGTAAGCATTGTGCAAAATGCGGTTAATTTTGGCTTTACGGGCGGTTACAATCAGTCGCTGCCGGAGGTAAAAGCCGATTATTATGTGTTGCTAAATTCCGATGTAGAGGTAACCCCCCAATGGCTTACACCCGTTATTGCTCTTATGGAATCTGATGAGCGAATAGCCGCCTGCCAGCCCAAAGTATTGGCATACCACCAAAAAACCCATTTTGAATATGCCGGAGCCGGCGGCGGGTGGATAGATGCCTTGGGTTATGCCTTTTGCAGAGGCCGTTTTTTTGACGTTTGCGAGCCCGATGTTGGTCAGTACGATACAATTGAAGAGGTTTTTTGGGCATCGGGCTGCGCTATGTTTATTCGAGCAAATCTGTTTCACCAATTTGGCGGTTTCGACAATCATTTTTTTGCCCACATGGAAGAAATAGACCTCTGCTGGCGACTTAAAAGGGCAGGCTACCGCATTATGGTTTGCCCTCAATCGGTAGTGTATCATGTGGGCGGCGGCAGTTTGCACAAAAGTAATCCCCGAAAAACCTTTTTAAATTACCACAACAACCTGCTCATGTTGTATAAAAACCTGCCGGCTTTAAAATTGTGGTGGTTGTTGCCGGTGCGTTTTGTGTTAGATTGGGTATCGGGCATAAAACTGTTGGCAGAGGGTAAATGGGCAGATACACGGGCAATCATCAGGGCGCAGTATTACTTCCTTAAAGGTTTACCCGTTTGGCGCCGCCAACGAAGGGTTGGCAGGCAAACCATAAAACACCACAACGCCTACCCTAATGCCAAACCAAACCTAACCGCCCTGTACCAAGGGAGTATTATAGTACAACATTTTCTGTTGCGAAAAAATCGGTTTTCTGATTTGTAAGCTCCAGTTTAGCTTGAAGGCTCACAACCGGTTATTGTTTGTAATCAATAACACGCATTTTAACTAAAGTTCCTCTTTGGGCGCGCTGTGGCCAGGGCAGCGGACTGGTAATATCGTTGGTGCCCAATTGCAGCAGCCAGCGTTCTTTTTCTATCATGCCCACATTTTTGGCATATACTTCGCGGCTGTAAATTTTATTTACCAAATCTTCGTAGTCGTTTTGTACTATGGTAGCTGTTTGAGAAAAACTGAGTGTACCCATAGTTTTGGGCACATCAACTTCGGTGTAAGTGTATTGCCAGTTGGCAAATACGGCGGTAGCATCTTGGTTGGTGTTAATATAGGCATTACCCATCCACTTAGTACCTTGCAGCGCCGGAAAAACCATGTTCAGGTAGCGCAGTTCGCCCTCTTTGCGCTCGGCTTTCTGGTTGTTTTTTGCGGCATACCACACTGTCGGAATCAGTTTATCCCATGCTATCGTATCGGCATAGCGGGCATAGCGTTCAATGGTAATGGCGGGTCTGCCCTCGTTATCGGTAAAAGGGTTAGTGAACACTTCTTTTATTTGCAGACTAACGGTATCTACGCCGCCCGATAAAAAAGTGCTGTAAATAACCGAATCCACCGCATAAATAATCCAGTGTCCGGAATCAATCGGGAAATACGCATACCCATATTCCAGCGTAATATCTTCGGTTTCTTCGGTGCAGCCGCTCAAGAGCAGGGTGGCGGCAAACAAAGTAAATGCAGCAAAAAAGACAAAAAAGTTTTTCATGTTATTGGGTAAAATAGGAAAAATAGCAACTCCCACCAAAGGCAGTTGTGCATTTAGTCGCAAAAAAACGACCTTGCGTTGCATGGGGCAGCTATGGTTAGGAACAAAACAAACGGCAAAATTAGGTAAATTTACCGGCAAATTAGGACTGTAACCGCATCAATACCAACATTATTTTGCATCTTTGTAACTTTTATCGGGAAAAATAAACCGTTTACATTGGTTTATCACCTCCCCAAGCATAGAAATCAACACAATTTTAGTCAATCACACAGCGCAAACAAACAATGAAATTGCCACTCCTGCTTTTAATCTTCTGCATAGGCATCTGTTTTACCCTGCCCATTACAGCCCAAACTTTTTCGGGCAGCGGGGGCAGTGTTGGGCTAAATACTCAGGTGCAGTGTTTCGGGATAACGGTTAGCGGCTTACCCCAATCGGTCAATGGCTCATTTGGCTTAGAGAGCGTTTGCCTAACCGCTTTACATACGTGGAATGCCGATTTAGACATAACCCTGTTTGCTCCCGATGGCACACAGGTACTACTATCTGCCGACAATGGTTTTGACGGCGACAGCTACCTGCAAACTTGTTTTACCGCCACCGCCGCACAGCATATTTCTTTTGCCTATGCACCCATGACCGGCAATTGGCTGCCCCAACAACGCTTGGGCGTGGTAAACAACGGACAAAACCCAAACGGCATTTGGCAACTTTGTGTGAGAGACGATAAATTGGACAACCACGTAGGCGAAGTGCAAAACTGGAGCCTCAGTTTTTCCGAAACACCGGCTCCGCCCCCTACCCTACCCGACCAAACTTTTACTGCCGCTTTTATGCCGCCCGAACACGTGATACCTTCTGATGGCACTTTGCGATGTTTTCCGGTTACTGTATCGGGTTTGCCCGATGTGCTGAATAACGATTACGGTTTTGCCGAAATTTGTCTAAACATTACCCACCCTTGGGTAGAAGACGTGAGCATGTGGCTCACCTCGCCCGATGGCACTGAGGTTTGGCTTACCCACTACAACGGCGGCTCGGGCGATAATTTTACCAACACCTGTTTTAATATGTCAGCTTCGGTGCCTGTTTCAAACGGCAGCGCACCTTTTAACGGCAGTTACATACCTATAGGCGATTTATCTGCTTTCAACAATGGTCAAAATCCTAATGGCATCTGGCAATTGTGTATTTATGACAATTACCCTTTTGTGGACGATGGTTTTTTGCACAATTTCACCCTTCGGTTTAGCGAGTACACCGCCGTTGCCACCAATCCCTACCTCAATTTTACCCAGTCTAACCTGCCTATTATGGTTATTAATACCAACGGACAAAACATATCTGATGACCCCAAAATAACCGCCGATATGGGTATCATAGATAACCCATCGGGCATTAATTACCTAACCGACCCGTTTAACGGTTATGAGGGTAAAATTGGCATTGAAATACGAGGCACTTCATCGCAAAGTTTTCCTAAAAAAGGATACGGTTTTGAAACGCAAAACGAAGATGGCAGCAACCGCAATGTATCGCTATTGGGTTTGCCCGAAGAAAACGACTGGGTGCTGCACGGTCCGTACTCCGATAAAACGCTGATGCGAAACGCCCTTGCCTACCGGCTTGCCCGAAACATAGATGCCCCAGCCATGCGCACCCGATTTTGTGAGTTGGTTATTAACAACGATTATCGGGGCGTTTATGTGCTGATAGAAAAAATTAAACGCGATAAAAACCGCATTGATATAGCCGAGCTAACTCCCGCCGATGTAGAGGGCGACCAGCTTACGGGGGGCTATATGCTCAAAATAGACTGGGGAACCGGCGGGTTTACCTACGCTTTTACCTCGCCACACCCCGCCAATAACGGCGCTACCATAGATTTTCAGTACGAAGAACCCGATTATGAATTGGTACAACCACAACATACCGCATACATCAGCAACTATGTTACCAATTTTGAAAATGCCCTTGCCTCGCCCAATTTTACCCACCCAACACTGGGTTACAAGCCCTTTGTAAACCTACAATCGTTTATGGATTATTTTATCATAAACGAAGCCTGCAAAAACATAGATGCCTACCGCCTCAGTACCTTTCTTTACAAAGACAAAGACAGTAAAGACGGGCGGCTCACTATGGGTCCGGTTTGGGATTTTAACCTCAGCTTAGGTAATGCCGATTATTTGGAAGGCTGGAATCCGCAAAACTGGTATTATACCTCCAACGAATCTATTCCGTTTTGGTGGGTACGACTTATGCAAGACCCCGATTATGTAAACCAACTCCGCTGCCGCTGGAACGACCTTCGCCAACATCAACTGCATACCGATACTGTACTTGCCATAGTAAATAACTGGGTTGCCCTGCTGCAAGATGCCCAAAAACGAAATTTTGAACGGTGGCAAACCTTGGGCGCTTATGTGTGGCCAAACCCCGTAACGCCCGATACTTACGAAGGCGAAATAACCGTTATGCGCAACTGGATAATCCAAAGATTGGCATGGATAGATGCCAACCTGCCCGGCGCTTGCCCCGATGTGGCTATTTTTAGGGGTAAACTGTTTTTGCAAGGCAGTTTAGATACCCTTTCGCTCACACTAAATACCCAACTGCAAAACAGCAGCCTGCTTCCCAACCAACAGCCCTTTAATACCGAACCGTACAATTACCCGGGTACCGAAAACATAACCACCCTCCCCCCTCTTACCGCCGATTGGGCGCTGGTAGAACTTTATACCGAAACCGGCTCTACTCCTCTTGCACAAAGGGCTTGCCTGCTTACCGCACAAGGATTTTTGCACGATGTAAATGGCAAAGATTACATTACCTTTACAGGTATGCCACGTGGCAAGTACAGGGTTGTGGTTAAAGCGCCTGCACACATAGGCGTTGCCACTTCCAAAATGATAGATTTACCCAACTACGACCCCTACAATTTTACCGTAAAAGCCGGCGCTGCCTTTCAAAAACTGCAAGTTCCGCTTACACAATACTACTTTGGCTTGCCCGCCGGCGATGTCGATGGAAACGGCATTATAAGCGTAAACGACAAAAATCGCATTACCGCACTTATGGGCAACGCCCCGCTGTATAACCCCGCCGACCTAAACCGAGACGGCGCCATAAATGAAACCGACCTGCAACTGCACCACAAAAACGGCTCGCTTATAGGTGTAAATTTGGTGAAATACTGATGATAGGGGTTAGTTATTAACGTGAGGTTGGAGTTAAAATGAACGCCCGATGGGTAAAGCCCGCATAAGCTTTGCATTGTCATGACTTAAAACCGGCAGCAAGTAGCACACAGATAACACGGATGCGGCTGATTTGCACAGATTTTGGGAATAATTGCGAATTACGAAGCCCAATTTTTTTTTCATTCAAAGGCGCAAATTGGTTGTTTTTTCTTAATGCCCACTAATCGCTAACCACTACTAACCCGATTTTATTTCACGCAAAGGCGCAAAGACGCAAATTGGTTGTTTTTCTTAATGCCCACTAATCACTAATAACTAACCACTACTTATCTGCCTTTTTAACCTTTATGTAAAACAAGTCCTCAGCAATAGGGAGCTCATTATTTTTTAAGTTTTTGAGGACAAGGGTTTGCCATTGGGTGGTGGGATAGAGCCAGTTAAGTTTGCCGTTTTGCTTGTATTTAACAGGCATAGCAAAATCGGGCACATCTGCCTGCCAGCGGTAAGAAAGCTCGTAGGTATCGCCTTTTTGTTTGGTTAATTTGTACTCTAAGGTGGGTATGTGGGGGTAAAACAGGTATTGCTTAAAAAAGGCGGTAAAATCTTTGCCGGTTTTGCGGTTAAAGTATTGCAAAATGGTATCCTGGGTAACAATGCTGTATTGGTATTCGGTTTGCAAACCTTTAATCAGCGAAAACCAAAGTTCATCATTGTCAATGATGCTGCGCATGGTGTTTAGTATAAAAGCGCCTTTGCTATACATATCTCCATCGCCCTCCCTATTTACCCCATACGGACCAATGATAGGCGCTTTGTTGCCAATCCAAGGCTTTTTAGCGTTGATATATTTGAGGGCGGTTTCTTTACCATAAAGACACTCTACATAGAGCGATTCGGAGTAAGTACAAAAGCCTTCATGCACCCACATATCGGCAATATCGGCAGTGGTAAGGTTATTGCCCCACCATTCGTGTCCGGCTTCGTGTATGATGATATAGTCAAAATCGAGCCCTATACCGGAGTAGTCTTGCCCGTTGTAACCGGTGCGGTAGTTGTTGCCATAGGCTATACCGCTTTGGTGTTCCATACCTAAATAGGGTGTTTCTATAAGGGCAAACCCATCGCGCCAGAAGGGGAATCGCCCAAGGTATTGCTCAAAACATTTCATCATGGGTTTTACCTGTTCAAAATGGGTTTTTGCCTTAGCCAAATTGTAGGGCAGCACATAATAGTTAAGGTTAAGCGTATCGGTGCCACTCACATACACATCAGAGAAATGGGTAAAATTACCAATGGTAATAGAAACGGTATAGTTGTTTATGGGATAAGTAACTAACCAATGATACCGAGTATAGTTGCCTTCGGGTGTAGCGCCTTTGTTTTGTCCGTTTGCAATACATTTGAGCGAGTTAGGCACGGCTACGCTGATACGCATACTATCGGGTTCTTCGGTTTGGTGGTCTTTATTGGGCCACCACAGGCTTGCGCCATCGCCTTGGCAGGCAACGCCTATCCATGGATTACCCTCTTTGTCTTTTGACCACACAAAACCTCCGTCCCAGGGTGGTCGGGCGGCTGTAACCGGTTTGCCGGAGTAGTAAAACCGAATCAGATGAATACCATCTATGATACGCAGCAATCGGGGAAAGGTAATAAAAACTGCGTTGTGCAAGCGTTTGTAATCCAACTTTTGCCCGTCAAACAAAATACTGTCCACCTGCATATTGTCATACAAATCTAATTGCATAACCATATTGGGTGAAAGCACGGTAAAATAGATGTCGTTATAGCCCGATATAAACTGTTCATCGGGATTTACTTTTATGTTTAGGTCGTAAAAGGCCACATCGAACCATGTTCTTGGCGGGCTTAAAGTACCCCTTAGCGTATCGGCAAGCGAAAACTCGCCCCTGTTGCCTGATAGGGGCTGAGCTTGGAGTTGGAAAACAGCCGGTAAAAGCAGCAAAAGATAAAAAAGAAAGCTACGCATGTTCATAAATAGTAGGGGTTTATTTAGTGTTAAACTTATTCATAGCACGTTCCATTCCTTCTAAGGCAAAACAAACCACTGCATCTGCGGCTTTTTCTATAAACTGAGGCAGGTCGGTTTGTTCTGTGCTGTTCCAGCGGCTAAGAACATAATCGGCTTGTTTACCCTTTGGGTAGTCATTTCCAATGCCAAAACGAAGTCGTGCATACTGATTGGTTTGCAGAATTTCGTTAATACTTTTCAAGCCGTTATGCCCGCCATCGCTACCTTGCGCACGCAGGCGAAGTTTGCCAAATGGCAAGCTCACGTCATCGGTAATAACCAGTAACGCCGATGTATCGGTTTTGGTTTGTTGCAGCCAGTATTTTACGGCTTTTCCGCTAAGGTTCATGTAGGTAGCGGGCTTAATAAGGTGAAGTGTTCTGCCCTTAATGCGCAGTTGGGCAGTACTTGCCAATCGGGAAACAGAAAAGGCTATTTTATGCTGTTGGGCTAAAAAATCAAGCACATCAAACCCTATGTTGTGTCGGGTGTGCTCATAATCAGCCCCTATATTGCCTAAGCCGGTGATAAGAAAATTCAAGGTAAAAAAGCGTTTTAATGCAATGGGTTAGATAGCATGTATGGGTAAAGGCTTATTATGCCCCGATGAAAAATGCAAGAAAAATGCAGTAATACCCTTAAATAACAAATTGCAAACCACAAGCTACCAATAGTAGCAGCGGGTTTGCAATTTGTTGAATATTGAAGAAAGCGCCTTAAACTGCCTTCATCTTACTTGCCGCCTTTGGCGGCGGCAGCGGCGGCAGCCTGAGCAGAACGAATAGCACGCGTAATTTCTACGGTGGCAATGGGCAAAGCAGCCGATTGCATAATTTCGACACCCGGCAGGCTTATATCGCGCACTCTGATAGATTTACCTACATCGAGGTGCTCTACGCTAAGAACGATTTCTGAAACCAAACTTTCGGGCTGGGCTTTTACCTTTACCTTACGCACTTTTTGGAGCAATCTACCACCTGCTTTTACCCCTATAGCCATGCCGGTAAGGCGGATGGGCAACTCGGTAATTACCGCATGACCCTCGGAAAGTTCTTGAAAATCGAGGTGGATAGCCTGGTCTTTTGTGGGGTCAAATTGGGCATCTTTTAAGATTGCCCGATACGTTTTGCCGTCAATGTTAATTTCGGCAACGGTAAGGTCGGGTTTGGTTAAAATGGGTATAAACTCCCGCTCATCGGCGCTGAAATGAAGGTTTTGCTCGCGTCCAAATCCGTAAAGTACACAGGGTACTGAGCCGTTTTTGCGCAAATCGTTGGCGTCTTTTCTGCCGGTAGCGTTTCTTGCTTTCCCGTTAATTACAACCGTTTTCATAATATTGTGAACTGTTTTGGAAATTTTGTGGATTAACTTGATTAAAATTTAGTGAAACAGAGAACTGATTGACCTATGTTCAAATGTGCGTTTAATGGCAGTGGCAAATAATGGCGCTACCGATAGCACTCTGATTTTTTTTGAAGCCTGTTTTAGGGGCAAGGTATTGCAAACCACTAACTCGGTTAGCAATGATTTTTCTATGCGTTCGTAAGCTGCACCCGATAAAACAGGGTGGGTGCAAATGGCGCGCACACTCTTAGCGCCTTTATTCAATAATGCTTCGGCAGCGTTGCAAAGCGTACCTGCCGTATCAACTATGTCATCTACCAGCACCACATCACGTCCGTCCACATCGCCTATTACGGTCATACCGGCAACTTCATTGGCTTTTTCGCGGTATTTGTCGCAAATAACCATATCGGTTTTAAAGTATTTGGCAAAAGACCTTGCCCTTTTGGTGCCGCCTACATCGGGCGAGGCAAACAAGATGTTATTCGTATCGTCCATTTCTCTGATGTAGGGTATAAATACTGCAGAACTGTCGAGGTGGTCAACCGGTATGTCAAAGAACCCCTGAATTTGCGGGGCGTGTAAATCCATGGTCATAACCCTATTAGCGCCTGCCACGGTGAGCAAATTGGCAATCAATTTAGCGGCAATAGGCACGCGGGGCTTGTCTTTTCTGTCTTGTCGTGCGTATCCAAAATAGGGTATCACGGCGGTTATATATTGTGCCGAGGCTCGGCGGGCGGCATCCATCAACAGCATCAGTTCCATGAGGTTGTCTGAGGGGGTGTTGGTAGATTGAATAAAGAAGACATATTCACCGCGTACAGAATCCTGAATAACGGGTTGTATTTCTCCATCGCTAAACTGTTGGATTTGCACGTTAATTAAAGGCAAATCGTAATGTTGGGCAATCTCTTCGGCTAACTTTTTTGAAGTTCTGCCGCCAAAAAGCATTATTTGGGCACTCATGGTTGCTTGTTTGGGGTGCAAAAGTAGGCATTTTTATTGAAAATCGGGCTGTTTTGTTTATTTAAATGAAAAAAAATGTTGCCAATAGCGAAAAATAGTTGATTCATGCAGCTATTTTGCCTTGTTTTTAAATTATGCCTAAGCCATGCAAAGTGTTGTTAGTAAGGGTTTCCGACACGAGATGCTACTGCTTTTGTGTAATTTGTGTGCCATTTATTACTAATTTTGCAGTTGTACTACAATTACCTCAAAACACATGCAAACCCCAAAAATTATCCTTAAACAAGGCAGCATTTCGCTTTTGATGTGCCTGATGAACCAAATTCCGGAGTTTGACTTTTACCCTCATAAGCCTAAGTTTAATGAGGAATACATAACCCAAACCCTCAAAGGCAAGAGTTACTTACTGCTGATAGCATGGGTAAACGACGAGCCGGCAGGTTTTAAATTGGGTTATCGGCGCTGGGGTAAGCTCACTTTATACAGTTGGCTGGGCGGTGTGCTGCCGCAATATAGGCGTTTGGGCATTGCTAAGTTATTGGCAAATGAACAAGAGGCTTGGGCAAGAACCAAAGGATACAAGCGTATTATTTTCAAATCGCGCAATAGGTTTACCAATATGCTGTTGTTTGCCCTTAACAATGGATTTAACTTTATTAAGGTAGAAAAAGCTGATATGCTTGCAGATTACCGACTTTACCTGCAAAAAAGTTTGTAAAACAGCAGGGAGTTACTCCTTTGCAAACGTTAATCGGGAATTTTTAAGCGCTTTCATGGCTTGGCTAATGCTGTTTATGGTTAGCGGAAACATTCTGTTTTGAAACAGTTGTCTGATTATTTTGATAGATGGGGCTAACTCCCAGTATTGCTCAGGAGTGGGGTTTAACCATACAAAATAGGGAGACTGCTGTATAAGCCGTTGGAGCCAAACCGAGCCTGCTTCGTTATTGTAGTGTTCTACGCTGCCGGCAGGGTGGGTAATTTCGTAGGGCGACATATACGCATCGCCTACAATTATTACCCTGTAATCGGCATGGTAGCGGTGCAGTACTTCCATTGTAGGAATGCGTTCGTGGTGGCGGCGGGCATTATCTTTCCAAACAAACTCATAAAGGCAATTGTGAAAATAGTAGTACTCCATGTGTTTAAACTCGTATCGGGCGGCGGTAAACAATTGCGAGCATAATCGGGTATGTTCATCTATAGAGCCACCCGCGTCAAAAAAGAGCAGCACTTTTACCCTGTTCTGTTTAGAGGGCATCATATCTAAGTGCAGCAATCAGCCATTTTGGGCGGTTTGCTTTATAGTGCCGTCTATGTTTAGCTCATCGGGCAGACCTTGCCGGGTAAAAACACGCAATAGGCGAAGCGCCATTTTCAGGTTTCGGGTATTCAGTTCGGCTTGGTCATCTAAATTTTTAAAATCACGTTTATCCCAAACCTTAACTGCACTCCTATTTCTGCCGGTATCTTGCCCCATGCGGTAGCCCTCGGGGTTATAGCCATACGCCCCAAAGGGCGATGTGCCGCCTGTGCCTATTTGTTGGGCGCCGCCTTCGTGCCGTTCTTTTTGAGTTTTGAGCAGCTCTTCAAAGCGCTCTTTTAATTTATCCCAGCCGCCTAAGGCTTTTATGAGCGCTTTCTGGTCATTGGTAAGGTTAAGTTCTTTGTTTTTTTGGAGCCATTCGGGTGGTATTAGTTCATCGGGATTAAGTTGCAGCGTTTCTAAACCTTTGAAATAATAGCCAAATAAAACATCAAATCGGTCTAAAAACTTTTCATCTTTTACCAGTACCGTTCGGCACAAATAATAAAAATCGGCGGTACTAAACTGTGCTACACCGGTATCTAATGCCTCCAGCAGGGTTAGGTATTCTTTTAAGGAAACCGGCAACCCGTTTTGTTTGAGCAACAAGAAAAAGTCTAAAAACATGGTAAACAAACGGTAAAACGATGAAAAAGCGGTAGTAAAAACAAAACCGTTGGCAGACAAAAAAAGTTGCCAACGGTTTTGGCATTAAACAATATATTATTGCACCACAAACTTAACGGTACCGCTTTGTTGGCTGCTAACCAATTTGAGCAGGTAGTTGCCGGCGGCAAGTTGGCTAAGGTCAAGATTTGCTTGGTGATTGCCCGGTTGCTGGAAACCCATTTTTTGCCTTTGCAAAATTTTACCGCTCATATCATACACCTCCAGCGCATAGTTGTCGGGCTGGGTGGTATCAAAGCTAACCTTTGCCGTATTGCCGGCTTGCACCGGATTGGGGCTAACAGCTAATTGAAGGTTTTGCTGTATGGCAGGCACGCTTGGAATCACTTGAGATATAACCGAAATGTTATCAATAGCCAGCTCGTTTCCGCCTTGAGAAATGGGCGGGTTGTAGGGCAGCGTGTAGTTTCGGAAGCCAATGTATATGGTTTGATATGCATACCCAAACAAATCCAAGCTTCGCTGTGTAGGTGTGGCAAGCTCGCCCACATCGCCCGTATCAAATAATGGCGCAGTAAGGCTAAAGGCTTCTATGGTAGGCGCATTTGCCACAAACACCTGATATCGGTCGCGGTATAAGCCACTGGAAGTAATGGCTAATGCTGTCCAACTTAACTCAATGCCTTCTTGAACTTCAATAGCGGGTGTAATCAACCAATCGTCAGACGGACCGGCATCGCCCACGTACCACGATACCGAAAAAGCGGCATTTCCACCCGTAAAGCCTTGTGCCGTAATGTTGCGCACTGTCCAGGCACTGTCTGCCATAGTAGCCAACTCGGGGTCATCGGGTACTAATCCGTCAAGGTTGTAAAGGGTGTAGCCGTTTAAATCACCGTCTGAAAAATCATCAAAAAAATTTTGAATTGGCTGGGCAGAAACAATAAGTGAAAAGCCCAAAACCAAGCCGGCAAAAACGGTAGATTGTAGAAGTTTAAACATACTCAAAATAATTTGTTGATGGAAAAATCATGTTTGCGCCGGCAAAATCGGAATATTTAACAAATAATGGGTAGTTTAGCCCCCGATTTTTTTGCCTTTGATTTACAAAACAAACAATCATGGTTTTTAATTTACGCACTATTTGCTTTCTGTTTTTTTCGGTCTTGTTTATCAGTATGAGTACCGTAGGTTTAGCGCAAACCACTCGCGTAAGCGGGGTGGTAACTTCTGCACAAGAAACCTTAGTGGGTGTAAGTGTAGTACTGAAAGGTGCCAACTTGGGCACTATAACCAACTTAGACGGTTACTATGAACTCAATGTGCCCAATAACCTGCTTTACTCCGACTCGCTCCAATTTTCGTATGTGGGCTATATAACCCAAACCGTAGCCATAAACGGACGCACTACCATAAGCATTACCCTTGCCGAGCGCGCCGAAGTAATGAACGAAGTGGTGGTAACGGCAGTAGGTATTAGGCGCGATAAAAAGGAAATAGGCTACAGTGTGCAAGACCTGAGCGGCGATGCCATAGAAAAAGCCCGACAACCCAATATGGTCAATGCCCTCACCGGCAAAGTTGCGGGTGTGCAGGTTACTTCGGCATCGGGTAGCCCGGGAGCATCGGCAGCCATTCGCATTAGGGGAAACACCTCTATCAGCGGTAGCAATGAAGCCCTGTTTGTTATTGACGGTATTCCGATAGACAACAGCTATAACGGCTCTAATTTTACCGACCAGGCAAACCGTGCCATAGATATTAACCCCGATGATATTGAAAACATCAGTATCCTGAAAGGAGCACCTGCTACGGCTCTGTATGGCATACGTGCCGCCAACGGGGTGGTTATGATTACCACCAAACGTGGCAAGGCGGGTAAATTACAGGCTACTTTTTCATCTACCGCTACCTTAGACCGGGTAAACAAACTGCCCAAACATCAAAACAAGTATTCACAAGGCGAAAACGGCAATTATAGTCCGCCGCTTTCAGTACGTACCAGTTGGGGAGCGCCATTAGACTCGCTGCGATACGACGGCGCTTCCGATTCGCCCTACAACCCCAATGGCAATATCGTTTTTTACACCTCGCCAAGCGCTACCGATAAACGGGTTACTCCATACAACAATGCCAAAAATTTTTTCCAGACAGGCGCTACCTACAACCAAAACCTGAACCTGCGCGGCGGCAACGAACTGGCTACCTTTGCCCTATCATTGGGCAGAACCGACCAAACCGGCGTAGTGCCTAATACTGCCTACCAACGAACCAGTGTAAGAATCAGCGGCGATTTAGCAGTTTCGGCAAAACTCAAAATCAGCGCTTCGGCAAATTATATACTCAGCAGCGGCGACCGCGCCCAACGGGGAAGTAACCTATCGGGCGTAATGCTGGGATTGATGCGCGCTCCGGTTACTTTTGACCTTACAAACGGAGTAGATGACCCCGTTAATAACCCGAAAGCCTATCAACTTCCCGATGGTTCACAGCGCACTTACTGGGGGGTGTATGACAACCCTTACTGGTCGGTAAATAAAAACCGCAACCGCGAAGAAATTGACCGGCTCATTGGTTATGCCGAAGCCGTTTATACCCCTGCTAACTGGGTGCGCATTACCTACCGCGCCGGATTAGACACCTACGGTCAGTTGGTAAAAGGACACTGGGATAACAACTCCAGTGAGTTTGGAACCGGTAGAATTTACCTCCAAAATACCAACCTGCGCACTTTTAACTCCGATTTATTGGTTAACCTTACCCACCGTTTTAACAAACACTTTGAATCATCGTTAGTTTTAGGGCACAACTACCAAAGTTTACTTGGCAGGTATAACGACTCGGAAGGTTTTGGGTTTATACTGCCCAATTTTTATGATATTTCTAACATCAATACCCTTGACCTAACTACCGATGACTACATAGACCGAAACCGCTTAGCCGGTGTGTATGCCGATTTGACCTTGCGCTATAACAACTACTTATTTTTGAACCTCACCAGTAGAAATGATTGGACTTCTACCCTATCGCCCAACCGAAATTACTTTTTTTACCCTTCTGCCAGCATCGGGTTTGTGTTTAGCGAAGCCTTCAGTTTAGAAAATCGGCTGTTTAACTATGGTAAACTTCGCGCCTCTTACGGCTTAGTGGGCAAAGGAGCGCCTTTTGCTTATGCCACCGGCAACTTTTTCAGCAATATAGCGCCCACTCAGGGTTTGCTTTCTTATACCACCGATGGCAGTATTGCCGACCCCAACCTTAAACCCGAAGAAACCCGAAGTTATGAAATAGGCACAGACCTGCGCTTTTTCAGAAACCGCCTACAATTAGACCTTACCTATTACCGATCTACAACAAACGGACAAATTTTGGCTGTACCTGTTGCACCTTCTACGGGCTACAATGCTATTATTACCAACTTAGGCGAAGTACGCAACCAAGGTATAGAAGCAACAGTAGGAGTTAAATGGTTTGATGAGCAACAAAACAGAGCCAAACTAAACTGGTTTACCCAATTAAATTTTACCCGAAACCGAAGCCTGATTGTTTCCTTAGATGGATTTGCTGATAATATACCCTTAGGCAATTATGGGTTGGCATCTACCTCATCGCAGGCTATTGTAGGGCAGCCATACGGCACACTATGGGGCAGCAAGTGGCTGCGCAACGAAACTGGAGATATACTTACCGATGAACAAGGTTACCCTATTAGAGATGCCAATAACGGCATAGTTGGTGACCCTAATCCCGATTTTTTGCTGGGAATAAACAACGATTTGAGCTGGAAGCGATGGAACTTCTCCTTCCTTTGGGACATTAAGCAGGGGGGCGATATGTTTAATGGCACTGCCGGTGTAATGAAAAACCACGGAACACACATAAGCACCCAAGACCGCGACAAAGAAATTATTTGGGAAGGGGTAAACCAAAGTACAGGGCAACCCAACAACATACCCATACACTTAGACCAAAATTTTTACAACAGGTATCCACTGGCAGGGGTAAGTGAAGCAAACATAGAAGATGCCTCTTGGGTGCGCCTGCGCGAAGTGAACATAACTTACAATTTTACCCTTGCCCGATATACCAAATTTATTAAAGGCGCCGCCCTTACCCTTACCGCCCGAAATCTACTGCTGTTTACCCCCTACTCCGGCATAGACCCCGAAACCAGCCTATCGGGTGCCGGCAACAGCAGCGGGGTTGATTATTTTAATATGCCCGGCACCCGCAGCTACGGGCTAAACCTAAAGGTGGAATTGTAGAAATGTTCATTGCCCCTCCGATTGAGCTATCGTTTACGCATAATTATCACAAAAAAAAAGGAGTACAACTTTTTATTTACATATTTATTATCACAACCTTTCCCTGCTCATCTTATAATTTTGATTATCTTTGTTTTGTATTGCAAAATTAGCGATGCAATCTTGCCCACAGAATATAACTTTATAAAATATATTTTTTATACAAGGCATACTGCCGGATTCCCGATTTCGCGATACAGCAATGCAAATGTTAATGAAAATAAGCCTGTTAAAGACGACGATAATACGTAGTCTTGGGAACAGTCGCAATGAGCGAGATAGGTTTTATCGGTTATTAGGGCATGAGATAGTAACGTTATCTCGGTTGGGAGAAGATGTGGTGAGTAGTTACAGCGAACAGCAGTTGAGTATGCCTGAACATGTATTAGTCATAGGGGATACAAGTGAGATAAATACCGAAAAGCAAAAAGGGAGACGCAAAGGTTCGTCTAATATAGGGGTGTTAAGCGATAACAAGACCTCGGTCTTTATGATGCATGTAAACATAGCGGTAGCTGCGCATAATGGTCTGCCCCAGTCGATAACCCATATACAGAGCTGGCAACGTCCTCAACAAACAGAAAGTAAACGAGCGCTACAAGGACAAAAAGCGATGACTAAACCGGTAGCAAACGACCCAAGCGAGGCATTACTATAGTTAGAGTCAAAGAAATGGGAGGAAGGCGTAAAATATAGTTTGTTGCAGTTGCAGGGTACAAAGCGGGTAACGGTTATACACGATAGAGAAGATGATGATTACAAAAGTTTATGTGCCATAGTAAGCATGGGGGTAGCGTATATTGTTCTGGCGCGCAATAATATATTGCTATACATTGCCCAAGAGGACTTGCAAAGCAATACTTGTTTGAGGAAGTAAGCAAGACGGACAGTGTAGTGACCTACACGTTTATGGTAACGGCAGACCTGCGCAACAAACGGCAACCCCGTCAAGCGAAGATGTCGGTATGTTATTTACACACCGGCGTTCAACGTCCTGCCAATTTGGGCAAAGATTATCCGGCCTATTTAGACCTTTGCGTAGTAGAAGCGCGAGAATGTTCCCAAAGCGTTCCGCCCGGACAAGAGCCGATGCACTGGTTATTATTGACCAATATCAAGGTAGCAAATTTTGACATGGCGCTGGCTATTATCCAGTGGCATCGGTGGCGTTGGTTGATACAGCAGTTGTTCCGCATCTTAAAATCTGCCGGATTAGACATGGAAAACTGTGGTTTAAATACCATAGAAGAGATACAGAAGTTAGGTATTATGGCACTACCGGCAGCCCTACAGGTCTTGCAATTGACCTATAGCGAGCAAAGCGACCAGATACAGGTAAGCTCGGTAATGGAAACAGAAAAGGTAGATTTTTTGCAATACTTTAACCCCACCTTAGAAGGACCAACCGCCAGACAAAAAAAACCGCATCCTGCACGCAGTATGGCATAGGCAAAATGGATAATTGCCCGTTTGGGGGGCTGGGATCCTTCCGAAAGTAGACCGGCAGGCGTTATTACCGTTTTTAACGGTGTTAAACGTTTTAATGAAATGTACTTTGGCTGGGCTATGGCCAAAGCAGTAAATGCCCCCAAAAACATAGATAGTAGTTAAACCCAAACAAATTGCGGCAAACCTTTAATATAACACCAATATCGAATGTATTTTAAATGCTAAGAAATATGCGTAAACGGTAGCTCCGATTGACGGCGGGTAGTTATCTGTTGTTAGTAGCTGATGCAATTAAAATTAAGATTATAACAAACAGAAAACAAAATCCCACTATAGTGGAAAGACATGGTTGCAGTAGAAAAACACTTTTCTTTGTGTTTAGCTACACCCTTAATCCTCGCTATAATGGAATTGGGTGATTTACAACAATAGTTGCTGCAAGTACGGAAATTCCTGCAAAGTCGCAATCCTCGCTATAATGGAATTGGGTGATTTACCACACTATTGTACAGTAGTGTGAATCGTGCAGAGGTCGCAATCCTCGCTATAATGGAATTGGGTGATTTACTTATAGACGGATCTGTTGCTAATACATCCTTTAATTGTCGCAATCCTCGCTATAATGGAATTGGGTGATTTACGAATGGTTTGGAGTCAAGCCTACGTTCGTAAACATAAGTCGCAATCCTCGCTATAATGGAATTGGGTGATTTACATCTTTCCAAGGCGGGCGAGGAAAGAAAGGAAAAGAGTCGCAATCCTCGCTATAATGGAATTGGGTGATTTACGAACAGAAAAGAAAGCAGCAAGAGAGAAGAATTTAGTCGCAATCCTCGCTATAATGGAATTGGGTGATTTACTGATACAACCTATCACTTAAAAATTTAAACGTCTTTACGTCGCAATCCTCGCTATAATGGAATTGGGTGATTTACTTGATGTGCTAACATTGCTTCGGCTTCTGCATCTTGTCGCAATCCTCGCTATAATGGAATTGGGTGATTTACTAAAGATTTGGTAAGGAGCAACCAACTAACCATTATGTCGCAATCCTCGCTATAATGGAATTGGGTGATTTGAGTGTGTAACAAAAAGGTGGAAGATAAATGCGTTAAAGAGTGATTTATTGA
>ERZ761609.636-NODE-636-length-38670-cov-39.564729_pt1 | contig 38670 bp, 42 predicted proteins | sample MGYA00511163_ERZ761609 | MGnify/ENA primary metagenome ERZ761609 (study PRJEB28899, sample SAMN02445070) | bioreactor sludge metagenome | biome: EBPR sludge | place: Australia: Brisbane, Thorneside Wastewater Treatment Plant | collected 2011-12-16 ...
GGTGGGGGAAGATGGGGGATGGTGGGGGACCCTGTGAAACCCAGCGTCACCCAGCGTCACCCGGCGTCACCCAGCGTCACCAGGCGTCACCCGGCGTGGCCCGGCGTGGCCCAGCGTCATTTAAACCACTGTTTTGCATCTGCCTTCATCTGGATGAGGGACTCTTTCAGCAGATACATCATATGACCGGCCGGATAATACGTCATGGTAACGTTCTTCCGCAGGGATGGCGGGATTGCCATGTGGGAGAAGGTGTATTCCGTGCCGTAGAACGGCGTTGCCAGGTCGTAGTAACCATTGGCTACCCAGACCCGCAGGTCGGGATTGGTGACCATGGCATTCCGCAGGCGGGGTGCGACGTTCAGGTATTCGTTTTGAACGTTGGAATAGTCCCACGGATGAACGCGTCCTGTGAGAACCTCATATGGCAATGTTGTTCGTACGTCGAGTTCGCGAGACAGATAGTCATTAATACACGTTGAAAAACATCCGGCAATGGTTGGGTGATGACTTGGATCGCGTTCCATGTATTCCGATAGTGGCTCGGTGATTGGTCCGGTATAACGCGAGTCAAAACGTCCGATAACAAGGCCACGTGTTCGCAGTAGTTCCTGACAGTACCGATAGATAACCGGTCGGAGACGTGTGGCTGTCACGTATGAATCTGAAAGCCCCGTTAGCCCCTTAACCTTAGTTGTTATGTCGGCAACCGTTGAAGCAGACAACGCATCACCCTTCATGAGGGCCGTAGCGTATTCACCTTCGGCAAACGTGCGAGCCTGTTGGACAACATCGGGTAACGATTGTGACTGCAGCGGTTCGGGCAGGGCTTTGTGATACCATGCTGTAGCGGCATACGTAGGCAGGAACATAGCATATGGCAGATCATTACCCTCGGCGAAGTCGAGTGTCTGGAAGTTGAGTACAGCGCTGACAAGAATCACGCCGTTGAGATACATACCGAACTGGGACTGAAGATGATCGGCCAGTGCTGATGCGCGCGTTGTTCCGTAGGACTCGCCGATGAGATACTTGGGTGAGGACCACCGTCGATAGTCACTGACGTAACGACGGACAAATTCACCGACGGACTCAATATCCTGGCGGTAACCATGAAAGTCCTTCGCATTCTTCTCATCTGCTGCGCGTGAGTATCCGGTGCTTACTGGATCGATAAAGACCATATCGGTCAGATCCAGCCACGAGTACTCGTTATCGACCAGCCGATATGGCGGCGGAAGTGTTGTACCATCGTCATTCATCAGCACACGGCGAGGTCCAAGGACACCAAGGTGCAACCACACACTCGACGAACCGGGGCCACCATTAAAGGAAAACGTCAACGGCCGTGTTGCCGGGTCTGACGTTCCTTTCCGTGTATAGGCCACAAAGAAAACGCGAGCACGTTCAGTACCATCTTCCTTGGTCAGAGTAAGATGCCCTGCAGTTGCCTCGTACTCAATTCGTTTGCCGTCAATCGTTACCGCATGTTGTGTGGTAACCGGCTTTTGGAAAGGGGCAGAAGGCGCAAGAGTGTCCTTCGGAGAGGCCGTTGCGGCAACAACGGCGAGGATCAAGACCAGGATAATTACCATGGTGCAAATGTAGGCAGGGGGTCGATTCTCCGGGAGAGTTCTCCGGGAGAGTTCTCCGGGACAGTTCTCCGGGAGAATTCTCCCGGAGAATTGTTATCGTTTCCTATCCAAGCCGCCGCGTCTTCCACCCATACCGTAATGCCAACGCACGTATGTTCACGGTAACGGCAACGCTGAAGAGTGCCGAGGTGTCAGCGTCAAGTGGTGTGAAGTAGTTGAGGCCCACAAAGACGAAGACGCCGGCAACAACGGCGACGGCATAGTAGGTGCCAGGACGGAAGATGTCGGGTTCGTTACGAACAATAATGTCACGAATTATACCACCACCGACTGCGTTGAGTGTGCCTACAAAGATTGCCGTTAAGGGACTAAAGCCGAGTAGTAAGGACTTTTGTGCCCCTACCACGGCATAAAGCCCAATGGATACGGCGTCGACAATGTCGATGAACTTTTGAATTCGAGGTAGGAGTCGGTGTAGCAGGAGTCCCGCCGTTGCAGCTGCCCATGCAACGGTGACGTAAACAGGATCACGGAGGACAACAGGCGGACCGCTCTGGAGAAGCATGTCACGCAATAAGCCCCCTCCGCCCCCTGCCACAAAGGCGAGTACATAGACACCGATTACGTCGTATCCGCGAAGGATGGCAAACCGCGCCCCAACAAGTGCATACAAGAAGGTGGCCGCATAGTCCCACCATGCCGGTAGTTCAAATGTGTCCATCACGGCACCACGGCCGTCACTTCAATCTCTACCAAGAGTCGCGCATCAATGAGTCCACTGACAATGTAGATCCCAGCTGCTGGCCGGATGTCGCGAAAGACTTCGCCATGCGCACGCAATACGTCGTCCACACAATGTGATGCCGTCACAAACATCCGCGTACGAACCACATCCGAGAGGTCCGATCCACATGCAAGGAGTGCCTTACGAATAATCCCAAAGATGTGCGCCGTCTGCGCATAAGCATCACCTGGGGCAACGATAACGTCACCGTCAACAGCCGTTGTCCCAGCTACTTCAATGTAGTTGCCTACACGCACCGCCCTTGAATATCCTACGGCGGCCTCCCACGGAGCTCCAGAAGAGATGAGTGTTCTATCCATACGGCAACTTATCCATATCGTGAGAATTCACGATACGAGGCATCTTCAAGGCGATTAACGCTGCTTGGCCCCACTTTCAAGACGTAACACGCCACGCGGACATACCGATGCACAAACACCGCACCCTACACAAGATGCACGAACGATATTCTCACCACGCTGTGCATACGCTCGCACATCAATGCCCATCTCACAATACGTGCTGCAGTTGCCACATGAGATACACTGTCCACCATTCGTTGTAATGCGGAATCGTGACATGTACTTCTGAAGGATTCCGAGATAGGCCGCCATAGGACATCCAAATCGACACCATACGCGACTGCCGAATATGGGATAGAATCCAACACCAATGACACCACTAAACATTGCACCTATTACAAAACCATAGATGTCTTTTAACCGTTGCGCCAAAGATCCGAAGACAACATTGTCGTAGACATGATCTAGCCACAACATCACGGTTACCACGGTAATGAATAGTAAGACTCCATGCACCATCCATCGCTCTATCTTCCACGCCCGTAACGATGTGTCAGCATTCTGCCGAAATGGATCCCCAACGGTTTCCGCTAAGGCACCACATCCACAAATCCACGAACAGTACCATCGTTTACCATAGAAGTATGTCAGGATTGGTGTAATAACCACCGTCATCGCAACTGTCCAAACAGCAAAGAACTGTGTCAGCCCTTCACCACTCGACCACATCGACGACAACGATGACGGGAAGATGTAGTCATACTTTAATGGCCAGAAGTAGTGAACGTAGAGTTCAGGTTCTCCCATCGCTGCCAGGAATGACGGAAGTAGATATGCAAACACGAGCTGCGCTGTTATCAGCGACACCGTTCGCAGAAGATGATACCGACTATGCCGATATCGAACAAGCATCCGAACACCAAAAACAAGTACGGCCAACGTGTACAACGTCCCGTACAAGAACCACCTATCCGCAGGAGAATTTCTGATAAGGCGCGAAAGGGGCTCAAGTGATGCTACAACATGAACGAGCGTCTCTGGAAACCAGTACAAGAGGATGTAAAATAGTGTCAATGCAACACCAAGACTCCATCCGGCAAGACCACGTCGGCGTACTGGGCTGCGCATGACGTTCGTATTCATGGAAGACGACGTAACGCGTAATCCAGCTGGCACCGTCAACAACAGGATTCCGACGCCCGATACGATCAGCGATATCACACTGTACAGTATCGGCACCGTTTCAAATGCACCGGTACTGCCCAGAACAAAAACAATTGCACCCATGGTTGTCAGGGCAGCACCGAGTCTCTCCAACCATGATGGAACATTGCTTTGAACAACTTCCTGGGGAATTGTCAGTGTGACGATGTTCATACATACAACCGATCGTGTGATGTAATACGTTGCGAGAACTCAGCATCAAACTGAATCGAAGTCAGTCGTTGTAGGACGTCTTCTATGTTCGACCGTTCATCAATCATTCGTAAACAGGTTTCACCACGTAGTCTTAAGCCAAAGGAATGAAATCCACGCACGACTCCTTCATCAACGTGGATACGTAGAAGACGCCGATCATCTTGTTTTAATACGACGTCCTCGTTCCCACCCATACGCGGGACGTCACCAAACACCTGATACTCAATATCAAAGAATTTGGCTGAATTGTAGAAATGTCGTTTTCTACGTGACGTAGTTAATCCCGTTAGGATGTTGGCTACATCTTCTCCATGATCACGTGCTGTGTACCACAACTGTTCCACGGTGCCATCTTCAAACTCGCAGCAGTCACCAATGGCAAAGACATTCGGCATGGACGTACGAAAGGCATTATCAACAACGATACCTCGACGCACGAAGATTCCGCTGTTATCTGCCACGACTGTGTTTGGTTCTACACCAATTGTTCGGACAACAAGATCTGCGGGGAATGTATGACCACATGTTGTTGTAACGGAACGTACACGACCAGATTCATCATCGTCGATCGACCGAACTTCTGCCGCTAGACAGAGCTGTACACCGTGGCGTACAATCTCCTGTTCAATGATCTCTGACTCATGCGCAGGAATAACAGAGCTCCAGTATCGTTCCTCACGAACAAGGAAGGTCACGTTGATGTTGCGTGATCGCAACATCTCTGCAACCTCAACACCGATCAGTCCACCGCCGATAACAACGGCATCACGACACGTGGTTGCTGCCTCGTGAAGCTGCTCAAGGTCTGACTTTGAAACAAATGTGTGCACACCACGGAGGTCACTGCCAGGCCAGCTTGATTGACGTGGCCGAGATCCTGTTGCGATGATACATGTCTCAAACGGAAGTGCTGAGCCATCCGACAACTGAGCACGACCTTCCTCAAGGTGTTGAACACGCGCAAAACGAAGATCGATTCTGTTCTTTTCCCAGAACCACGACTCGTATGGTTCAATGTCTGCCCATGCCATATGCCCCATAAAGACATACATCAGAGCAGGACGAGAGAAGAAAAACTCGGCTTCGTCAGAAACAACAACGATTGGTTTCTGAGTCAGTTTTCGAAGAGTTCGTGCAGCCGTAATTCCGGCTACACCGTTACCAATGATGAGGATGGGAAGCTGCGAGCTCACCATAGAACATACGAGGTCCGTACGGTTCCATCGGCATATCGATGAACAACGGCAAAAACTCCATGTTCACGCTGTGATCTGCGAAGGTCGTCATACTGATGTTCCGTTAGTCCGAGGAATCGTACAGATCCAAGAACATCATAGACGTCAACACTCGTCACAGCATTCGGGATCTCTTCAGCAAGGCCGATGCCGTCGGAGAGTGATTCTCCGCTCGACGTTGTAGCTCGCACAACATTTACCTCAGTTGCCTGAAGCTGTTCCGTTGTTTCTGCATGTTGAGCTATGACAACAACACGTAGTTGATCCTGATTCCAAACGTCTTGTGTTGGTACAGCTAGCCGGAGTGTGTTCGACGTGGTTGAGGAAACATTCAGCGGCATTCCACTAGGCGTTGTAAATCCACGACGAAAGGCACCATCATGTTCAGAGACGCCATTCCTGCCCGTATACGTCACGTTCTCAACAACGGCAGCATAAAGACGAATGTTGAGATCGGAGGCCGACGTTATACTCACCTGTGTTATGACAGAGTCATCTTCCACTTCGGCCTCGATATCAATGCTGATTGGAGACTCCTCGCCAATTCTTGAATCAAGAAATGTCGGCCAATTCGCAAAAGGTCCAGTCCATCGTGTACCAGAAAAGAACACTGTAGGAGTTCCAGAGACACCACCGAGAAACTGAGCCCGCTGCATAGGCTCAACTGTATTCGCTCGGTAGATTGGATCATCAAGGTAGATAGGCAGATGATGATAGACAATGATGACGTTTTCCGATCGATCTGTTGACGTTATGTGAGCATTCACCGCCGCATGCATAGACGCGCATGGCCCACAGTGGGAGTTCGTGAAGATATCGGCAACAATCTTCCGCGGATACTGGGCACGAAGTGGAACGGCTGTGAGAACACAGATGAGCGCTAGAACAAACAACGCAGCATGGCCACGATGAGTTTTGAGATTCAACGCAGTGACGTAAAATGCAGACTCGGGATTCGCTGTAGTTATCGGCGACATGCGGAAGAGCTTTCGGATGATGTGTTGTATCTCAATCTCGCACCTCGAGAGCTCTCAATTTGTCGTCACGACGACACATGTTTGAGTCTGTCTGCATCAAGCACTGATATTCCCTGTCGATCAAAAGAGATAAGTCCAGCGTCACGAAATTCATTCAGGTGAACCGTTACAGTTTGCCGGGACAAACTTGTTAGATAGGCAATCTCCTGATGTGTGAGATATCCAATCTCAGTCGCATATCGAAGCACAAACGATGCCACACGAGAACGTGCATCTCGGAAGGCAATGTCGATCATTCGTTCTTGAAATCGAAGGAATCGATCACCGACTTGTTTGAGAACTTCCCGATTAAGCTTTGGATTCTCGTCGAGAATCTTCTCAAAGTCTGTGCGCCTGAAAACACAAATAAGTGCTTCGTCAAGCGCTTCAACCACATCCTCCGACGTTTCCGTGCCTCGCTGACGTGATTCAATCTGTCCGAAAAACTCACCGGGACTCACGACGTCAAGGATGGCTTCCTTACCATCAGGCAGAAGTCGTGATAACTTGACGTGACCTCGTTTGAGAAAGTAGACGTACTCGCCATCGTCGTCGGAATAGAAGACAAAGCCCTTCCGAGGTAACACCTGGAGTTGGGCCAGACGTGCAAACTCTTCGAACTCCGACTCACTCAGACATTCGAAGAATGAAAAGTTTTTGAGGTACCAGAGTGTTGACTCTGAAGACATCATGGACATGGCCTGCTGATGATCTGTGTAACACGTTGGAAGTGGTGCGTTCAACGGCAAACCTATCTCGAGAATGCAACACCGAAGATGATGTTTGCCCCGCCGAAAATAGATCGGGGAGTGGGTAGCGCCGTTGAATACTCCAGACTCAACGATAGTGAAGAAGTAACATTCCAGCTTGCACCAGCCGTCCAGGCCGTCCATTCAACACCATCTCCCATTCCCAGGACAGAATATCTCCCGGCAACTTCGGGACCCACTGCCTGGAGTCGCATTGCCGTCAGTGTTAACCATAACGCTTCTACGGGTTGATACCCGGCCTTTACACTCAGGCGAACCTGATCACGTACGGTACCATCGCCAGAATTTGCTACGGCATCACGCACAACAAGTCCACGTAGGTCATATCCAGCATCAACTGAGATAAAGCCGTTTATTGGCCAGAACGAATGGCTTAATCCTGCCATAATTCGTAGCGACATTTCACCATCTCCGGAAGGTGCTGCGAGACTATCACCCTGTTTGTTCACGATCTGTGCCGCCGGATTCCCTGTAGGAAGATCAAGAGCTACTCCAACACTGATTGGCCACGCATCCTTTACCAAGGCATACCGTGCTCCAAGAACAACATCACCGAAACCGAGTGCATCTCCGGCACCATCAATCGATGTGCGCCGAAGCAACTGAGCATCGGCAATCAACATTACATCCTGCACGAAACCATACTCAACATAGAGATTAGCTGTTGTAATCCCCAGACGCGGAATCGTCGACGTGTCACCCCGTTGGTCATAATATCGGGTTGTTGACAGTGTCGTAAACGCACAGCGTGCATATACAGAGCCCGTGTCACGTACCCAGCCCCCTTGCCCCTTGACCAAGTGTGGCAGAAAGAGAAGGAGTAATAAACTGCAATACAATAGCCACCTACTGTGCATAATGGCCTGCAAATGATGTTAGCAGAAGGTCAGCTACCGTATCAACATCAACCAGGGTATCAACAAGAGTGTATGATAGTCCAAGATTGTCACACCGACGTGTAGTCTCATGTAGAACGTCAGAGGTGCTCCACGGCATATTCTCAAATAGTTCCGGGATATCACGACGAAGACCAAGTAGCCAGTATCCTCCATCACGTGAAGGGCCGAGAACAACATCAGAGGTTTCGAGGTGTTGTTGGGCAGCGGATATATGAGCTGTCTGAAGGTCCGGCACGTCTGAACCAAGAATCACAACAGCGTCATGTGTCCTGCGTGCCTCTGTAATGGCCGCATACATCCTCGCTCCTAACGTCGTGCCGTGCTGTACCGCAACAGATCTGCCGAAGAGTGCCGATACGTCCTTGGCATCGTCTGCTTCGGCGACGTAGACCATCGGCGTCACACGTAGCTGCTGCACAACATTCCATGTGTGCTGTAACATCAGGCCATAGACGTGAGCAGCTCGCTCAGGGCCAATGTCAGCAGCAAGGCGTGACTTGCATCGACCTGGAATGGGCGCGCGACAGAAGAGTATAAGAGCAGTTTTCATGCTGAAGGATCAACAACAAGTTGACCTCCGCAGCTACTTCCGGATCCGGCTGTACATCCGTAACAATGGTTACCTACGACGATTGTTCTTTTGAGTAACTGCTCGTGTGAAAACTGGGCTATTGTTCGTGACGACGAACGAACGGGCAACTCTAACATCTGGTTAAAGTCACAGTCGTACAACACTCCATCCCAGCCCACACTCACGAGTGATCGACACATGACTGATGCTGCAGCTGCTGGATTAAATGCAGCTACAAGTTTCTCCATATAGTCAACGTAGTTGCCACTCTCACGCAGGTAATCGAGGAATCGTGAGATCGGCATGTTCGTTATACAATGAAGACTCGTGAACTCGATTCCATGACGATCACGCAGGATACGGCGGAAGTCCTGTTCAAGAGCCTGCTGTGGACCAGGGAGTAACGCGCCCGGTGGATTATACACAAGGTCAAGAAGGAGTTCCGATTCGTTTTGTCCGTACCCTACTGCATTCAACATCTTCAGTGCTGTGATGGAGTCCTCATACACACCTCTCCCACGTTGCCGATCCGTTAACGATGCATCGTAGTGCGGGAGCGACGAAACGACATGCACCCGATGATGGGCATAGTATTCCGGGAGATCTGCATACTTGGGATTTGCAACAATGATCGTCAGATTACAACGCACCATTACCGTGACATTGCGACGTCGAAGTTCATCAACAAACCACCGAAAGTGCGGATGCATTTCCGGAGCACCACCCGTAATGTCGACTGTTGTAATTCCCGACACATCAACAGCATCAAGACAGTGCTGCATGACTTCCTGACTCATCATCTCTGTTCGGTCGGGACCAGCATCAACGTGGCAGTGTTTACATGCCTGATTACACTGCTTACCAAGATTTACCTGCAACGTGGCAATTGTTAGGGGGCGAAGGGGGTGTAACCCCGCCGAGGAGATCTGCGACGTGAAGGACGGCACTGACGTCTCGGTGTCATCGTTGAGAATTCGAAGCTGAACAGCGGGACGTGCAAGATCGTGGCCGCGGCGCAGAAGTGACGTAGTGGCTTGCGACATTACATCATTTCCTTGTCGACCTTATTCATCATTTGAACACCATGAACAAGAGATGACCCTCCGCGAATAGCCGCGGAGACGTGAACTGCCTCCATCATCATGGCTTCTGTACATCCCAACTTCATCGTTTCGGATGTATAGGCATCAATACAGTATGGACACTGAACTGCATGTGCCACGGCCAGAGCAATGAGGGCTTTCTCTCGCTGGGTTAGGGCTCCCTCAGCAAATACTGCTCCGTACCATTCAAAGAACTTTTCGGCCAATTCAGGTTGAAACCTTCCAATGTCACCAAACTTCTTCAAGTCCTTGCTGTCGTAATACATTGCTTCATTCTAAGTGTGGTAGATTCGTCGTCTGCTTGGTGTATCCCAGCTGGTGAAGACTGAGAGGAGAGAGGAGCGTAAAATACGCCGTGTCCCATCAAGTGAATGTCGTGCGGATGACACATAGCGGTCAGCATGTCATCCTAAGTGTCGGACCTTGAGAAAAAAATCATTTGTCCCACGTAACAACTTCACTCATTCATTTGTTCTTGCAGCGAGAGAAACGGAGACTGACGAATGCCTTTAATGCCATATTCAGGTGAATGGACACGCCGGGAAGCTCGACATCTCGTGCGAAGAACGCTGTTTGGAGCACGTCAGGAGGATATTTCCCGTGCTTTATCACTCGGTTTAACTGCTTCTGTAGATACACTACTGAGTCCCCGAGGCACCCCTCCGGAACCTGTCGCCTATGTTCGGGCCGGAGGAATCCACGAAGGAAATCGATGGTCGAATGCAGCGTATCAGGCGGTGGAAGATTCAACTTTGTTCGCGTTTTTTCAGACGTGGTGGATTAGTCTTTGCCTCAATCAGGAGTTCTCGATACGGGAGAAACTCACCCTTTTTCACGCGAATCACTTTGCAACTGCCTATTCATCGGTAAATGACGCCAGATACATGTATCGGCAGAATGTAACGTTGCGTGCAGGATGTCTCGGATCGGTCAAGGACCTGGCCACCTCCATGGTTACGGATCTGGCAATGTTGCGATATCTCAATGGGAATGTAAACACGGTCAGTTCTCCAAATGAGAACTTTGCTCGTGAACTTCTTGAGCTTTTTACAATTGGTAAAGGGCCGGAAGCAGGTCACGGTGACTATACGACGTATACAGAAGACGATGTTAAACAGTTCGCACGAGTCTTTACCGGATGGATTGATGATGACACGATGTTAAAAGCACGATTCGTGCAAAAAGAACACGATTCAGGCACAAAGACCCTGTCACACAGGTTCGCTAACAGAACGATAACTGGAGGCACAACGGAAAGTGAAGCACGTCTCGAAGTAGAATCGGCGATGAATATCATCTTCGACCAAGAGACAACAGCGCGGGCTATCGTACGGCGACTGTATCGTTGGTTTGTTGACTACGTTATTACCGATGAAACAGAATCCACGGTCATCATTCCTCTGGCGCAAACTCTTCGCGAGCGTAACTATCACGTAGAGCCGGTTCTGCGGGAGCTACTCACAAGTCAGCACTTCTTTGATGAACGACTTCGTGGCTGTATGATCACAACACCATTTGATCACGTGCTTGGACTTGTTCGACTCTTTCGACCTGCGGACCTCTTTCCGCCTGACTCTCGTCATACACACTGGGCCTATAGGACATTACGCCGATCTATGGCAACAATGGGATTTGACGTGTTTAACCCACCGAACGTTGCTGGACTTCAGGCATACCATCAGGCCCCTGCCTTCCATCAAATGTGGGTAAATAGTGATACACTCCAGAAACGTGTCAAGTTTTCGAATGACCTCATCAGCGACGGATATATGCTCGACGAGGCATACGAACCAAGTAGAATCGATGTGTTTGCTGTGACGTCGTGGCTTACCGAACCTCGTAATCCCCACGCCGTGGTGGTAGACGTTGTGGCACAGTTACTGACGATCGAACTTGACGAGGCTCAGATCACAGCACTGACTGCTCTTCTTTCTGCCGATGGCAATACGGAAACCTGGTCCAGGAACTGGGACGCATGGTTAGCCGAGCCAAACACAGAAACGACGCGTGCACCGATTGAGTTGCGGTTGCGGGCACTACTCAAAGCCGTCACATCGATGGCTGAATATCATGTCTGTTGAGGAGTAGAGTATGAAACGTAGAAGCTTCCTCGGATCAACGGCAACAGCACTATCGGCTCCGTTCTTTCTTCATGGTCTTGCCGTGCGGGCATATGGGCGCAGCCCAGTGCTTGATGCGCTTGTAGCAACACCATGTGAAGATCGTGTTCTCGTCTTGGTCCAGCTCCAGGGCGGCAATGACGGCTTAAACACAGTTATACCTTTGGATCAATACAGTCAATACCTCACTGTTCGATCTGAAATCGCCGTTGCCGAGAACGATGCCGTTCGCCTTCGCGAGGACGTAGGCCTTCATCCTGCCATGACGGGCATGGCTGAATTGTTTACAAATGGAAAGTTACGCATTATCCAAAACGTTGGATATCCAGTACCAAACTTTTCACACTTTCGCAGCACTGACATCTGGCTCACTGCTTCGGACGAAGATGAAACCGTAGACTCCGGGTGGATGGGCCGATACCTTGAACGACGGTTTGAGGGATATCCCACAGGGTTTCCGAATGCGACGATGCCAGATCCCTTAGCCATACATATTGGCACATCGGCGTCGTTTGGACTCGAGGGAACACGAGCCAGTATGGGGATGGCATTCTCTGATCCTTCTACGTACTACAACATCTCCAATGCTGGCAAACCAATCGGTAGTAGCCTAGGACAGCGTGCTCAGGATGAACTGCGACATATCCGATCCGTTGGTACACAGATCGCAAATTTTGCTGCACCTGTTAAAGAAGCATCACTCAGGGCTAACAATAAATCCCCTCTCTACCCCGAAGGCAACTCGAATCCTCTTGCAAATCAGCTGCGAATCGTAGCACGTCTCATTGCGGGCGGCTTACGATCGAAGATTTACATTGTTAATCAACTGGGTTACGATACACATGCCTACCAGGCCACAGGTGGTCCTGGTACACCGTATCCACACGGTGTCTTGTTAGCGCAACTCTCGGAAGCACTTACGGCGTTTCAGGACGATCTGCGGCTGTTGGGAATTGAAGACAAGGTACTCGGAATGACATTCAGTGAGTTTGGCCGCCGCGTTGTTGCCAACGGATCTGCTGGTACAGATCACGGTGCGGCAGCACCCATGTTCTTTTTCGGCACAACCGTCGAGCCGGGAATTCTTGGCGACAATCCTGTTATTCCAGTCGATGCCTCTCCCGAAGACAATGTCCCCATGCAATACGATTTTCGCAGTGTCTACAGATCAATTCTCACAGACTGGTTCTGCCTGCCTGAGGCTACGGCTCGAGAAGTATTGTTCCGAGAGTTTTCGCGAGTCCAGATCGTTCGCGGAAGTGACGTAACATCCGTTTTTGAGAATCTGGCAAATCCTGCATGGAAGGTCTCGATCTCGCCTCAACCGGTTTCCACCACTGCCGAGATAACGCTTGTTGCCCCTTCAGGCCCCATAACCATTTCGATCTTTGATTCAACTGGCCGCCGACTTGCTGTAACACAAAGTGAACATGGCGGTGGAGTATTCCATATGACGCTTGATGTTACGGCGTTACCTTCAGGTCGTATGACATTGAACGTCGCGCATTCAGAAGGTGTGGTAGTACACGGATTTATAGTCCACAAGTAGGTTGTCAGCACAAGTCGTATTGTAAACAACAGCCGCCGTCTCCTGATGGAAACGGCGGCTGTATAGTTGCACTCTGTTGTGAACGAACAGTTACTTTGTCCGCTCAAACTCAATCCGACGATTCTTCTGCTTGTTTTCATCAGAATCATTCGGCACGATTGGCTTATCGGGACCAAAACCTTTTGTGGTAAGTCGGCTTGGTGATACTCCACGAGCAACGAGCCAGGCCTTTACGGATTCTGCCCGGTCGGCAGAGAGCTTCATGTTCTTGTCACGTCGTCCCACATTGTCCGTGTGACCCGTAATCAGGACTTCCACTTCAGGATTTTCGGTGAATGTTTCAAGAGCACCGAGCAGAATTGGTTCCGATTCAGGCTTGATCGTAGCCTTACCAGTTTCAAAGACAATCCCTTCGAGGACAATCTTTTTACCCATTTCAAGTTTTGGTTTTGGACGATCTACATCGTCAGCAGGATTCAGTGGGTTCTTGCCCTTTGCAACCTCATCACCGTCCTTCATCGAGCCCTTGTCAGTGTCTGGATCCTTCGGATTGGTGTTGTGTTTGCGGACTTCATCACCATCAGTGAGTCCATCACCATCCGAATCACGATTGGTCGGATTTGTTGAGTACTGACGAATCTCCTCTCCATCCTTAAGGCCATCGTTATCGGTGTCCGGATTTGATGGATTGGTTTTATGTGTAGTTACCTCTTCACCGTCCTTGAGACCATCACCATCGGTGTCTTCATTGTTCGGATCTGTGCGATGTGTATTTACCTCCGCGCCGTCGGCAAGACCATCACCATCAGTGTCGGGTCGGGTCGGATTCGTTTTGTGCGTATTGACTTCTGAACCGTCGGAAAGCCCATCACCGTCTGTGTCCGCCTTGAGTGGATCGGTTTCATGGCGATTAACTTCATCACCATCCGTAAGTCCATCACCATCGGTGTCTGCCTTCAGTGGATCAGTCTTATGTTTCCGAACCTCTGCTCCATCTGTAAGTCCATCTTTGTCTGTATCAGGATCATACGGATCGGTACCAAGGGCGCGTTCCTCATCATTTGTTAGACCGTCACCATCACTGTCGTTCTCGGAATCGTCAAACATGTAGATGAGTGCTAACTGCCCTTTCCAGTATCCATCATTCTTATCGTCATGGGCAGGATTGATATTGTCACTAAAGGCAGCCGTTGCAGCAACCTGCAGATCCAGTGCCCAGTTTGTATTGAGCACAAACTGTGCGCCTGCGCCGAGAATGCCCGCAAACGCAACACCACTTGTGTCGGCATCCGGAGCGCGGTTGATTGGAACGTCGTTAACAGTGAAGATCGACGCACCAAGTCCACCCGTCACATAGGGAGCAATGTTACCGCGCGTAATGTAGGCGCGCAGCCGAAGGTCGGGCTGGAGAATCGTTGTTGAGTAGTCGGACCAACCACCAAGTTCCTTGCTGGAGTTTTTTGTGTAATGCAGACCAAACTCTCCGGCGATGTACTCGCTCAGGTCATATATCGCGAGACCGCGGAGCAGGACATTAAATGCACGGTCTCCAGGCTCTGTTTCATTTACCCCCCAAGAAAGGCCAGCTCCGAGGCCTATGGATAAACGTCCATCATATTTTGATCGGACTTGTGCTGACGCAACGGCCGAAATGGCCGTAAGCACAACAACGAAGAGTATAGTTCTTCGCATATCGTCTCCCCTGAACAAAGAAAGAAAGAAAAGGTGCCTTTTACACGCCGTCGTGTCAGTGGGTTCCCACAATCAACAGCGGAACTGCGCCTAACATAGCTGTCAAGGCAGCAGAACCAGCCAGTCGGTAACCTTTACGTCGGCCAGATGGCACACGAAGGTAATTCCTTGCCATCAGCAGTTTCATGACAGATGTCGTTGTTGCTATTCCCGCTATGTATATCACAACGGCAGGCGTGATCGGCACAAACAAAGCACAAATGGGTCCGATCCAGCCAATTAGCCGAAGCGGAAGAACCAGCTTCGACGCCATCGTCATGGGAAAAAAACGCCGTAGTGTTCGTATGAGAATTTCTGTGAGTGGTCCAGAGAGGACGAGGCAAAGTAGTATTAACATGATCCGCAATCACCGTTGTCGTGCAGGTCTCGTGATTCGACCTGGACGGTGACGTGCTCGATACGGAACTGCTCACGGAGAAGATTACGTACATCCATCACGACATCGTCCGAAGTCCTTTGGCTTACGACGTGGACACTTCCAGTCGTGTCCGTTGCGCCGAGTTGCCAAATGTGAATGTCGTGAACATCAACTACGCCCGGAAGGTTCAAAATGGCCTCCCGGACGAGGTTTGGATCTGTTCCCACGGGTGCTGACTCCATAAGGATCACACCGGCCTCGCGAATAACACGAATAGCACCCCGCAAAATGATGAGGGCGATAAGTATCGATAATGTCGGATCGACCCAGTCCCAATGTGTGAGATGTATGATAATCGCTCCAATAATCACAGCACCGCTCGACATAAGATCTGTCAAGACGTGGAGATAGGCACTGCGCGTTGTGATGTGCTCACTTCGATGAAGGTAGAATGCACTAACGGCATTGGCAATGAAACCGATCACCGCTACAGGCAACATCGTTTCTGCATGAACCTCCGTTGGATCGACAAATCGTCGGATACCCTCAATACAGATGTAGATGCAGATACCAACAAGGAGAAAGCCATTCGTGAGCGCGGCGAGTATTTCAATCCGTCGCAGACCAAAGGTGTATCGAATGTCGTGCTCTGCTCGTGCCTTGGCAGCGAGCCGAAGGCCAAGGAAGGCGATTATCAATGAGGCGAGATCAACAAGGACGTGGCCAGCGTCACTCAAGAGAGCAAGTGAGCCTGAAATGAATCCACCAACTACCTGTACACCAAAAACCGTTGCTGTAAGAGCAATGGCAATTCGTAATGGTCGGATATCTGTGTGGACATGGTGGTGATGACCGTGGTGATCATGATGGCCCCGATGATCGTGATGATCGTGATGATCGTGATGATCACGGTTGTGGCCCGCATGATCGCCGGCGCCGAGAGAATCACGCTGATTCACATCCGAAGGTCCGGTGGGTAATGAAGTACTCATGGGATCTATTGGACCTTACTTAATCAACAAAGACAACAAAGGCTAAAAAATGATACACCCATACGGCTGGACCAACAAACAGCAAGGAGTCCATTCTGTCGAGTACACCACCATGGCCAGGAATAATTGTTGAGCTATCCTTGATAGCGGCATCACGTTTGAGTAAGGACTCAGCAAGGTCGCCTATCTGACCCACAATACCGATGACAACACCGATAGCAAGTGCATGACCAAGTGAGAAACGATCTGACCATGTTACCACGATGGCGGCAAATGCCCCAATGGAGGCGACGAAGCCGCCGACAGCCCCTTCCCAGCTCTTTTTCGGACTCACACGCGGAAACAGTTTGTGTTTGCCAATTGCAAGTCCAACAAAGTATGCAGCACTGTCACATGCCCATACGGCGGCAAGTGTGGCTATTGTTACTACGAGGCCGTCTTCCAGTCCACGTAGTACAATCAGCGAACCGAGACCAAGCCCGACATACAATGTGCCCGAAACCGTCACAGATGTATTCAGGACGGCATTCGCCTTGTTACGGAAGAGTTCTACGGCATGGACGAGCAGAACGCCCGTAAACAGAACGGCAACAAATCCACCGATCCACGTCAGAGCAGAAAGTCCGGATGAAGCAGTATAACCGAACATTGTCGCTTGTAAGGCTACAAGCCACACAAATGACGTTGTCCTGTCCGCATCGGCACTTTTCCCGTCAGTTAACTGTAGATATTCCCGTGCAGCGAGGACGGAAATGACGGCGATGAAGATCGAAAAGGCTGGTCCACCCAGATAGACGAGTCCAACAACAATCGGAATACCGATGATGCCGACGATAATGCGTTTCCACATGTTGCTCATGGAGGGCAAGTTACGGACGGCTGGCCGTAGGGCAGGCTTCGTAGTTTTGTGCCATGGCTATCTACAACCTTAGTACCGATGCACGGTTCCACGTCCTCCTCACCGGCGACGATGACTTTGTCGTGGAGTTTGCTGGCATCCTTCTGGCAAAGGGTATTCCCTTTGATATTCTGCCGCCTCTTGATGACGAGGATGATGTTCGTGTTGACGATGAGCTTTCGATACCGATTGACGACATAGACCCAACGGTCTATGGTCAGTTTGCCGATCATGTGATAGCCGATCCGCGCGAGGCAGAGACAACCTATTCACACATCGTTGACCTCAGCGTTGAAACGCCCGAGGTTCGCCGTAATACTCTCGTTCTTGCCGCCAGTGTCCATCCGCGGGCAACGGTCCTCGCCTCAACACTTACCAGTACGGCAACGGAACTTGGAATGATGACAGGTGTCGAACAGCGCATCGTCGGTCTTGGTCTAGTCCCCGGCATCATGTCTTCAACAACCCTGGCCGAGTACGCACCTGGACTAAACACCCGTCCGGAACACATTGAACGATCCGTTGAACTTCTTCATGATCTCGGATTCGAAGCCGACCGTGTTGAAGATCGTGTTGCACTTGTTCAAATGAGAGTGCTCGTAACGCTGATTAACGAAGCTGCCTTTGCCTTGATGGAAGGTGTAGCTTCTGCCGAAGACATCGACAATGCCATGAAACTTGGTGTGAACTATCCTAAAGGACTTCTCGCCTGGGCCGATGAAATCGGAATTCCGATTGTCACACTGATTCTTGATGGACTTCATCGAGAGTATGGTCAAGAACGATATCGACCATGTGTCCTTCTCAAACAATACATGCGCGCAGGATGGAACGGCAAATCTGCCGGGCGTGGCTTTTACACGTACTCACCATCATGACTTACCATGGAAGGTATATCCGTTACGTCCTGACATTCATCGTGTTCGGTGTTAACAGCATTGTCGGCATTGCTGATGATCACGATTCTGTCCTACATCGGCTGACCTCCGTTGAGCGCACCATTGACGGCCTAACAATTTCGCCCGCTTCCCCGTCACGTCCGTCTGCACCACGTACAATCACCGTTGCTCCCCGTTCCACAAAGTCGTCGACTGCTGGTAAGGGGCAAAAGGCGCAAAAGGGTACGTCCGCACATGGTAAGGGTTCATCAGCAGTCATTCATCGTACGGTATGGACGTGGGGAAGAGTCCTACATCAAGGAGATTCTACGATCGCTGCCGTTATCTCAGATGAGGAATGGACCACGACCCTTGTGCCTGGGACATATCTCATTGTTGGACGAATCGTTGATACAACAACTTCAGAATCGAGAACACTTGTCTTGATTATTGATGCTGCCGGTACGGTTACTTCTCTCCATCTAAAAAGTGACACATTACCTCCCGCGCTGTCGGACGCGTTACGCGACAAACAACGAGGCAAAACGATTGCCATGATCCTCGGCGAGGCGCGTGTGTTCTCGGAGACATTTATCGATGTCTGTGCACCATTCGTGAAAAATATCGAAGCAAAACTTCGGTATCAACCCGGTGAACAGCCACAATACAATGTTTTATCAACGGCTATTCTCGAATGCACTACTGATACCCGCGAGATAGAGCGTGACTATTCACTCACGATCGACGTTTTGCCAGACGTTGTCACTGTCCACACCAACGAGGACTGATGTCGGCACGGTTATACATTGATTTTGACGGAACAATCACACGTCGTGACAGTGGTGACGAGTTCTTCCGGTACTTCACATCCAACGAAGACTTCACACGACTTCATCAAGAACTTCTCTCTGGTGCCTTTAGTGTGGCCGAATACTATCGACGTATTAGCCAGCGTATTGGCCGCACACTGCAACAGCATGAGATTGATGCTTTTGCAGAAACAATCGACGTCGACCCGGGAATTCATCGAATTGTTGACGTATCACAGCGATTTGACGTCCCCCTCACGATTGTCAGCGACGGATTCTACAACTACATCGCTCCCATCCTACGTCGAATTGGTCTTGATGGTATTCCGGTAGTATCGAACATCCTCAATCTCGACCACGAGCCCCCTGTGCCCCTTTTCCCGAATGCCTCGGAGTCGTGTTCGTGTTTTTGTGCCAGCTGTAAACGAAACATCGTAGTGAGCAAGGCTGCCCCAGACGACATACTTATCTACATCGGTGACGGGCGCAGTGATGCTTGTGCTGCTCGTCATTCTGATGTTGTCTTTGCCAAGGGAACGCTTGCAGCGAGCTGTACGTTTGATGGTATTCCGCATCACTCTTGGACAAACCTGAGTGAGGTTGCCATCATCCTTGAACGACGACTTCGTATGCAGGACGTACGACCGCGCCGCCAGGCAGTTGTAGCTCGTTTGCATGCCGTTATTGCCGAGTGAAACACCGTTACTCTAAAAGCACCCTACCGTCGAAGATCTGTCCCATATGTAATCGCCCGTTCACGTGGCGGAAGAAATGGGAACGTGAGTGGGAAAACGTGCGATACTGTTCAGAACGCTGTCGACGTGCAGTAAAACAATCTCTGCGTGACGTGTCCTCTGCGCACGAAGGGGTCATCACCCATGAACATACTCCACTGGTTTAGGAACGATCTTCGTCTCGACGATCATCGTGTTCTGTCGGCATTACCTGCCGACACGTCTACACTGCTTTGTGTTGTTGTGCTTGACGACCGTTGGGATGCCGTCCATCGTCTCAACTTCCCGCGTATTGGGCCGTACCGAAAGTCCTTTGTCCTTCAATCACTCCGAACGCTCCACAGCGATCTTTCAGCACGTGGTAATCAGCTCCTGGTAGTTCGAGGTTCTCCCGGAGAAGTCATTTGTTCCCTAGCTACGGCGCACAACATCGACCTTGTCACCTTCGAACGTGAGCCCACGTCAGAAGAAATGGACCATGAAGCAGATGTTGTTCGACGATGTACATCAATGGGAATTAAGGTGGCTTCATACGACGAACGAACCATGATTCACGTCGAAGACCTACCGTTTCCACTACATGATCTGCCATCGGTCTTTACATCGTTCCGTACGTCTGTTGAACGTAGTCTCACTATACGTAATCCTCGTCCTGCCTGCACTGCTCTTCCTCGTCCTCCGGAATCACTGTACGACGAATCTCAACACTCGTTTGATCTCGTTGACCTCTCTGCAGAATTCATACAGTATGCTGATTATCAAACACCAGGCATCGATGTTCTGCCGTTAGATCGGCTGTTTGACTACACCTTTGGACGTCAACTTGCAGCATCGTATAAGGAGACACGTAATGGCCTGTTAGGGACGGATTATTCAACACGATTCTCTCCCTATCTCTCGGTAGGATCCCTATCACCACGAAGAATCTATCACACGATACGAGACTTTGAGCACAACGTTATCGCCAACACATCAACCTACTGGATCATCTTCGAACTCTTGTGGCGAGACTTCTTCCGGTTTCGTGCATCAATCATGGGACGCCGGTTGTTCCTGTCAGGGGGTGAAAGGGGCACCAGAACATCTTGGAAACATGATCATCAACTCTTTGACAAATGGAAGTTCGGGCGCACTGGCCAGCCGTTTATCGATGCCAACATGAACGAGTTGCGGCAAACGGGCTGGATGTCGAACCGAGGCCGTCAGAACGTTGCATCATATCTCACAAAGACCCTCGGCATTGACTGGAGATGGGGCGCAAGCTGGTTTGAGTCTCAACTGGTCGACTATGATTGTCCATCTAACTGGGGTAACTGGCAGTACGTTGCCGGAGTAGGTGCTGACCCCCGTGAACACCGTGTGTTCTCTCTAGAACGCCAGGCAGCCATGTATGATCCGCAGGGAGAGTATGTTTTGAGATGGGGAGAAAGGTGGGGTTGATGGTGGGGAGGCAGATGGGGTTGATGGTGGGGAGGCAGGTGTGGGAAGATGGTGGGGTTGATGGTGGGGTTGATGGTGGGGAGGCAGATGGGGAGGCAGGTGGGGAGGCAGATGGGGAGGCAGATGGGGAGGCAGATGGGGAAAAAAACACCCTTCAACGTGGACTCCCCTTTCGTTCTCCGGCGGTTTCACCGCCGGCTGATATAACGTTGCCCCTCCGGGGCGACAACATTCAAGCACATCTTTGAAGCACCCCGGAGGGGTGCCGTATATCAGCCCGGGGTAACACCCCGGGATCACCCAGCGTCACCCGGCGTCACCCTGCGTCACCTCGCGTCACCCAGCGTCATTCATAAACGTTGCCGTCTTCATACCACCGTTCCAGACTATCTGGACATGGACCATACCGCGTGGACACATGGACGGCGGTAGTGGCAGACCATTACGGAGAACTTCTGCTGTAGCTGGAAGTACTCCAAGAAGTTTGCCAAGATTGTCGACGGTGCGAACGGTGATTGGCTCTGCTGTTGCATTTGTCCACCGCAGGACGCAGCGAGACAATGTTATGTCTGTCGTCTCGGAATGACCACTCTCACCTACTGATGTTGACTGCAGTGAGCCAAACACATCAAAAATGCGTGTTGTCCAGCATTCCGGGTCGAATTCTCCCCGACATGAATCGGGTTTATAGGAAATTGCAATCTCATACTTCCCGTCGCTGTTTTGATCGGGAAAAAAAGACGCACGCGTTGAATAGCCACCACGTTTCAGTTCCGGTGTCATGTAGAAGTAGCCGGTCCGCTCAGGGAATGGATCAGAACGATCTGTAACCTCAAACAAGCTGACATGAATATTCCCACCATGCCAGTTATCGAATGTAAAGAAGTAGTATCCATCAGCAGTCTCGAGTGTGTCAATCGGAGACCAACCTCCCAATCGAACAGGTCGTTTGGCAGCAGGTTCAAAACGCTGCTGCTCTCCACGCTGCGGTATCAGCGACGTCGGTGTGAGCTCATAAATCGTGTCACCGCTGACGATCACATACCGGTCGTTTCGGTAGTAGGACAGGGATGGATAGAAATACCCTTCGCTGAGTCTCCTCTTGATACGTCGTACGGCATTGCGTGGTCCCGCCGTACGAATTGTCGGCGCATGACTTCGAATGTCGTCCTCATTCAGCGTTTGTACATACTGCCACCGCTCATCGTAGGTCGGACCCGAAGGGCTCTGGAACAAAACGCTATACATAACAACAGCCGTATCATGCACGCGTGCAGGGAAGATGATAAACGGATCCTCAATCAGGTAGCCACCACCATACACAACCGTGTCAACACGCTCGACAGAAATTGATGAACGTGCTTGCAAAGGACGTGTCGGATGACCCCATGCGATGCCACCCCGGGAAATCGCATCATCATATCCGTCCTTGTCAAGATCCATAACGAGGCTGGTAGACTTGCCGCCTTCACCATTACATGTCGGAACTCTTGAGGTATCACCCCAGAACACCCAACCATCTCCATCAATCCAGTCTCGTAAGCCATCCCCGTTAAAATCACCATATTCCGCAGCCCCTGAAGTGATCCCGAATGCCGCATACTTGGGTTCCTCATGTATATACGAACATGACAACTGCCTGTTCGTGGTATCCCCCGGTTGGGCGAAACGCCACAACAAATTATAGTACCCCTTCGGTGACAGTGCACAACTCCACCAGTCTTCTCCCTCGATGAAGTCTGGCAATAATTGCATTGTCCCGCCAAACTTCTCCAGCGTAAACAGCTGCTTCAGGGGCGTTGCCTCACCCTGGGCATTACACGGTACAGCACAGAAAACCACGCCAACAGACAACGTTAGCATCAGTTTTGTGAATTGTGTAATCATATCTGTCCGTGGGTGATGGTGGGGAAAGATAAGGGAGGATGGGGGAAGGTGGGGAGGCAGATGGGCAGTGTCACGAAATCATGGTAAAAATGCACATCGTCATGAAACCATCTCAACGTTGTTCTGGAGGTCTCTCATGCACGATACGTCATCCGTAAACGCATCAGCGATCGAAGGTGCGTCAATTCATGATTTTCGGTCTCTTCGTTTATGGCAGGTGGCCATGGAGCTGGCTTCGTCTGTGTTGCTCGAGACGAAGTCATTCCCACCTCAACAAACGATGCTCCTTACGAGTCAAATGCAGAGGTCTGCACTGTCAGTTCCGAGTAACATTGCAGAAGGATTCTCTCTTGGGTCAAAAGCCCAATTCTGTAAGTATCTGCGGATTGCAAAAGGATCACTGAGTGAGCTTGAGACTCAGCTCATCATGTCCACGATGGTAGGATTTATGGAAGAATCTCGGTCAACAGAACTACAACTAACATGTAGACGGCTTAGAACTATGATCTCAAAGTTCATTGCAGCAAAGCGATAACCCCACCTTTAACCCCACCTTTAACCCCACCATCAACCCCACCATCAACCCCACCTTTAACCCCACCTTTAACCCCACCATCAACCCCACCTTTAACCCCACCATCAACCCCACCTTTAACCCCACCTGCCTCCCCATCTGCCTCCCCATCTCCTTTCTGTGTTGCAACACATTTTTTCGTAAGTTGAATCGTCTTCTACCGTGCCACACACAAAAGACCATAATCATGCACTTCGTTGCCATTTCGGGATCACTGCGGAAACGCTCCTTTAACACGGCTTTGTTACGGACTCTTACGGAGTTAGCACCGGAAGGTGTGACGGTTGATATCGTGACGCTGGATGATATTCCCTTCTACAATGAAGATGTAGAGATTCAGGGAATACCGACCGCTGTAGCTGATCTTAAGAACCGAATTGAACAGGCCGACGGAGTGATCTTCTCCGTACCAGAATACAACTACTCCTACAGTGGAGTGTTAAAGAATTCGCTCGACTGGTTGAGCCGCGGCCCCATTCGCCCCCTTCAGCAAAAACCTGTCTTACTGGTTGGAGCAGCTACCGGCAATGGTGGTACAATTCGTGCACAGGTTGCCTTGCGGACCGTGCTGTTTCATCTTGATGCCCTTCCAATGAATCGCCCGGAGTTGCTCATCACGCAGGCCAGGTCGAAGTTTGATGAGGATCTGCGCTTGTCAGATGAGGTCACTCGTGGCGTCGTGGAGAAGATTCTTCAGTCGTTTGTTTCCTGGGTCAATCGTACCTCTCTCATGAAAGAAGCCGTATGACAACTACACTGTTCCCTGCACGCGAACGTGGCCACGGGAATCATGGCTGGTTAGACTCATATCACACGTTCAGCTTTGCTTCGTACTTCAATCCAAATCGTGTACGCTTTGGAATGTTGCGCGTCTTTAACGACGATACCGTGACGCCAGGTGCGGGATTTGGTACACATCCTCATGACAACATGGAAATCATTTCCATTCCTCTCGAGGGTGTGATTAACCACAAAGATTCGATGAATAATGTGCGTGGTCTGAGCACTGGAGACATTCAGATTATGTCGGCCGGTACTGGCCTCACACACAGTGAGTATAACGGCTCAGAAACGGATGTTCTGAAGTTTCTGCAGATCTGGATTTTTCCGAATGAACGCGACGTTGAACCGCGGTATGCAGAAACACACATCGGTGAACTACCTCGCAACGTCATCAACACGGTTATCGGTCCTAAGGGTACAACCGAAGCCCCGCTGTGGATGCATCAGCGAGCATGGTTGTCTCTTGCACGGATTGATGCTGGAACGACGGTAACGTATTCGTCACACGACACACAGAATGGTGTGTTTGTGTTTGTGATTGAGGGTGAAGTTTCCACCGCAAATGAACAGCTTGGCCGACGCGATGCAATTGGAGTTACTGATTCCAATGAAGTGTCGGTAACAGCAACAGCTTCTTCCGACCTCGTCATAATCGAAGTTCCGATGTCCTGAGACGTCGGCTGCACAACATCAAGTACATACGAGCCTCATCTGGTCTACGTTCCAGGCCGCGATGAGGCTCGTAGTTTTTTCTCTACTCCAACAAGGATAAACAGTGCTATCCCAGATATCGTCACAATGGTCCACGATGTTGGGAGGATCGGAGCCGTATGGAATGCCACGTGCATAAATGGCACGTAGGTAAAAAGGATTTGCAGGACAACCATAAGGGCGATACCGCCCCATACCCACATGTTGCTGAACCAGCCGATAGACCTGACGGGATCAACAAGGCTACGACAGTTTAACAAGTAGAATGCCTCCATAATTACAAGGGCATTCGACGCAGCCGTTCGAGCTCCAGCGATGTGACTGCCAGAATTGACCTCAAAGAGATACACACCGAAGGTTCCGAGAGTGAGTATCGATCCAACAAAGGCCGTGCGCATGACAAGGTCGCGCGAGAGGAGTGGACGACGTGTATCGCGTGGTTTACGCGACATGATACCGCGTGGTGTGGGTTCAAAGGCCAGCGGTAAACCGAGGATAACAGCCGTTGTCATGTTTATCCACAAGATCTGCGCAGGTAGAATTGGCAACTCAACACCAAGTGCTATCGCAACGACGATGACGAGTCCCTCCGCCAGATTTGTCGGTATCGTCCATACGATAAACTTTAACAAGTTCTCAAAGACCGTCCGACCCTCCTCAACTGCTGCAACAATTGTTGCGAAGTTGTCATCCGTTAACACCATATCAGCAGCATCCTTCGCTACATCCGTGCCCGTCACACCCATGGCTACACCAATATCTGCGTGACGAAGTGCTGGAGCGTCGTTTACGCCATCACCCGTCATGGCTACGATGTGCCCTTCTGACTGAAGTGCTTCTACGAGTCTGAGCTTTTGTTCCGGTGAAACACGCGCAAATACTGCCGTTGACGTTACGGCGGCTGTAAGTTCTTCTGCGGACATCGTGGCAATTTCTGAACCCGTTACGGCTCGTAATCGGCCACGTTCATCACGCACGCCTCGCAATCCAAGTTGATCAGCGATGGTTGAAGCCGTTGATGCATGATCGCCGGTAATCATTCTGACATCGACACCTGCTTCGTGACACGTCGAGATTGCCTCACGTGCTTCTTCACGCGGAGGATCTACAATCGCCACGAGTCCGCAGAACAGAAAATCAGTACCAAGAAGCTCGTGAGAGAGAGTTGTCTGCGTAGAGTTTCGATGTACAGCAATACCGAGCACGCGTAAACCGCGTTCGCTGAGATCTGCCGTTCGTTCATATACTTCATTACGATCGAATGGCACCGCCTCTCCGTCAGCACGGAGTCGACCACTGCACCGTGGTACAACTGACTCAACAGCACCTTTCACAAAAATGATACGCCCTTCATCGGCATCATGGACATGCAGTGAAGCCATGTACTTGAGCTCACTTGAGAAGGGCAACATGTCAACGAGTGGATACCGATCAGATTCAATCTCACGGGTCATGCCTGCCTTCATGGCAGCTATGACAAGTGCTATCTCCGTAGGATCTCCAACAACATCCGTCACATCATGCGCATGAACAACATTCGCTGTAGAACACAACAAACCCGCTCGTAGAAGTTCACGAAGAGCCATATCAGCACCGATACGGGCAGGCTGTTCACCATCGTAAATATTACCAGCAACAGAGTATCCGGTTCCCGTTACGTCATACCGCTTATCAATCGTATCAATCGAAACAACCGTCATGGCATTCTGCGTAAGTGTTCCTGTTTTATCACTGCAGATAACCGACGTTGAACCGAGTGTTTCGACGGCAGCGAGCCGACGGATAATGGCCTTCCGTTTGGCCATTCGGGACACGCCAATAGCGAGGATAATTGTGACTGCTGCTGGAAGTCCTTCTGGTATAGCACCAACAGCCAGCGCGACCGATGCAAGAACAACGTCGAGTGCAGACTGACCCCGCAGAAGGCCGATACCGGCAGTAAGACCGGCCAGGACAAGAATTCCGTACAGGATGAGTTTCGAGAACTTCTCAATTGTCCGTGTTAATGGTGTCTGTAATGACACCGGCTCATCGATTAACGCTGAGATAGCTCCAACTTCCGTTGATGCTCCCGTGGCCGTCACAATCACCGTTGCTGCACCTGCTGTAACAACTGTTGAGGCAAAAACCATGTTGGTGCGGTCAGCCACAACGGTGTCAGGTGGCAACATGTCAACATGTTTTGTTACCGGCACACTCTCACCTGTTAGAGCTGCCTCGGCAACAGTGCAGTCTTTAACACGCACAATCCGAGCATCAGCAGGCACACGGTCACCAGCTTCAAGCAGTACAATGTCACCGGGTACAACGTCCGTGATGGAGATACGACGTCGTTTCCCAGCGCGTAACACGGTTGTTTCACCACGAACTGTGGATGACAATGCTTCAAGCGCAGCAACGGCCTTCCCTTCTTGAAGAAAACCAATCAGGGCATTCAGAAGTACCACGCCTAGAATAACGGAAGCATCTGTGATATCACCAAGAGCCGTAGTAATGGCGGCTCCGAGAAGCAGTATGATTATCAGTGCGTTATTAAACTGTCGTAGAAACCGTACAAGGGCGGTCGTTCGTTTGCCCTGTGGCAAGGCATTTGGTCCGTAGAGTTCTGCACGGCGTCGGACCTCAGCGTCATCGAGACCAAATCGATGATCAACACCAAGATGTTTTTCCGCCTCTGCTGCCGATAGCGTATGCCATTCAGGTGTTGATGGAATCGTCATTCGATACGGTCTCCTATGATTCGCGATAAACTTCCATCTGCGACAAGTTTGCGAACTGCTTCCATGTCACGGTACAGTACACGATCGTGCTCCGCAAAAGGAACAACGTCACGGATAGCAACTACAATTTGTTCAATAAGCGGGCTGCTTCGCAAGGGGCGTAAAAGGTCGATCCCTTGTGCAGCACAGAGCAGCTCAATAGCCAGAACGCTTTCGACGTTCTCAACAACGGTCCAAAGTTTGTGAGCAGCAATACTGCCCATGGAGTTATGATCTTCCTGATTTGCTGACGTCGGAATACTGTCAACACTTGCCGGATGAGCAAGCACCTTATTCTCACTCACCATCGATGCGGCCGTATACTGGGCAATCATCATCCCACTATTGAGGCCACCCTTCGGCGTTAAGAATCTCGGTAGTCCACCGAGTGCAGCATTTACAAGTCGTTCTGTACGACGTTCCGATATGTTGGCAAGTTCTGCGACGGCAATTGCCAAAAAGTCAAGGATTAACGCAACGGGCTGGCCGTGAAAATTGCCACCCTCAAGATGAATATCATCTTCCTCAAAAATGAGTGGATTGTCTGTTGCACTGTTAATCTCTCGCTCAAGTACGGCAATCGCATGCGTCAGTGTGTCACGTGTAGCACCATGAACCTGAGGCATACAGCGTAACGAATACGCATCCTGAACCTTTCCATCACCTGTACGATGAGAATCACGTATTTCGCTACCAATCATCAGTGTGCGCAGATTCCTGGCCGACGTTAGCTGACCAGGATGGGGTCGTGCCCGATGTAATCGCTCATCGAATGCATTATCCGTTGCTCGTAGTGCATCGGCTGACGTAGCTCCGGCGATATCGGCTATTCGCACGAGATTTCGAATGCGCTCAACGGCAAGACATCCAAAGGCCGTCATCATCTGGGTACCATTGATGAGAGCCAGTCCTTCTTTTGCACCTAACCGCACCGGTTGAATTCCGTGTTCACGGAGAACATCGCCACTTGGACGGCGCTCACCGTTTACAACACACTCACCTTCACCAATCAGAGCCAAGGCCAGGTGCGACAATGGAGCAAGGTCACCACTTGAGCCAACACTACCCTTTGCCGGAATGGCGGGATAGATACCGGCATTTATCATCGCAAGCAGTGTTCGGACGGTTGACGGACGAATCCCCGAAAAACCCTTGGCGAGGGCATTCACGCGGAGAATCATCATCGCACGTACAATCGGCTCCGGTAATAGTGGGCCCATCCCTGCGCTGTGACTGATGATAAGATTCCGCTGTAGCGTCTCAACATCATCATGCGGAATAAAGACATTCGCAAACTCACCAAACCCCGTCGTCATCCCATACACCACACGCTCTTCGGCAATCCACTTGTCGACGGCAGCACGAGAGCGTTCAACGGCAGTCCAGGCCTCTGCCGATAAATCGATCGTTATCTGCAGATCATATACTGCACGGTGAACGTCAGAAGTCGTAAGCGAAGAGCCAGAAAGTAACATGGTGTATGCGTGTAGTGTTCTACGTAGAACAATGTCAGCAGGCTTACAACGCCTCGAGATACTCAACGATATTTATATCGGCTGTGAGGCCGAGCTTTCGTCGAATACTCTGGCGATGTTTTTCAATTGCCCGAGATGAAACAAACAAGAGGTCAGAGATCTGCCGAGCTGACAGACCACCGCGGATGTAGACGGCAACAGAGACCTCTGTGGCCGTCAGTGTAGGACAGTGTTTTCGAATACGTCGTGAGAACGCATTCGTTTGAAGCGTAACCTCACGTTCAATCTGCGTAAGACGGTCGAAGTCACGGATCTGTGAACGAATGTCCTTTGGAAGCAGACGTAGTTCCTTACGCACCTCTTCATCAGACAACGAACGGAGATCTTCGATTCGCTTTGCAAGGATGGTGAGGAATTCGCGTTTTCGTTCTAAATGATGAACGAGAACTAGTTTATCATCAGACGGGGCAAGAACGTCGTGCAGGTTGTTCTTCGACGAGTCTTTGCGCCGATCAGACATCACTTATGCCCCTTTTGCCCCTTACCTTGACCGGTAAGAAATGTACTCCAAAGATATTCTGTCGGGACGGCACGTCCCTTCTTTGCGAGGTCGATGAGGAACGTAGCCGCTGTTGAAAGAATCCACTCAAAGTTTTCCTCGCCGATACTTGATCGTTCTGCATCAGGAGCGGGATTCATGTAGTCGATTGCATACGGAATACCATCTCGTACGGCAAATTCAACAGTGTTAAAATCGTAACCAAGTATGGTACAGATTTTTACGCAGAGTTCTTCGAGAGTACGACGCATGGCGTCCGTTGGAGCGAAGTCCGCTGCATATCGCAGATGATGAGGATTGCGTGGTTCATACGGCATAACATGGACATGTTTTCTGCCGATGCAGTAACACCGATAGTATTCCGTGAACTCAATCGATTCCTGCAGAGTCATAACAATGTCACCCGTTTCCGAGTACCGCTCAAAAAACTCTTCAACGGAATGGATCTTGTAGACGTGTTTCCATCCACCACCATCAAAAGGTTTTAACCAGGATGGAAAACCGACGTTATCAAAAACCTCCTGCCAGTTCAGCGGGAACATCAGATTCCGGAACGACTCACTCGTGGTATCAGGTGGGTGACTCTTACTCGGCAACAGTGCCGTCTTCGGTACTGGTATGCCTGCCTTATCGGCAACGGCATAGTTGAAAAACTTATCATCAGCGCTCCACCAGAAGGGATTGTTCACCACACGAACACCGTTCAGTGCTGCTACCTTGAGCATGGCGCGATAGAATGGAACGTCCTGAGAAATTCTGTCGAGAATAACGTCATACTCAAACAGCGACTCAAGTGTAACACCACCAATTCGGACGAACTCTGCCGAAACATCTTCGTTGCGGCTATTGATCTCCGCCACCAGGGCTGGAGGGAACGACTGTTCCATGCCGAACAAGAGACCGATCTTTTTCATGTGCCTTCCCTCCGGGTTGTCGATGCGCGAATATAGGAAGGGGCGAACGGGGCTATCCTACGTAGTCATTCACGCGGTGAAGAACAAGACCCGTCGTGTCGTCATATCTCGCAAAAGTGGGGTGATTATCAAGCCAGTGTCCCAGATTCACGTATGTGCCTGACCCAATACGCTCTTCACACGCTCTATGGCGGTGTCCCATAACGACGTAGTCATATCCTTCGTTAAGCCGTTGTTCGGCAAAGTCACGAAGGCCGTCATGGGGTCCGTAGTCCTTCTGCCCCGTATAATCCCGGCTGCCATGAGATGTGGAGGATGCCAGTGCGATACCAAGGGAAGGATGAACCCAGCGATAGAGCGTTTGAGCCCAGCGTGAGCGCAAAAGAGAACGCAGAATCAGGTATCCCGTGTCGTTTTGCGCCTTTCCATCACCATGACTCACGTAGATCCGCCGCTGATTGATGGTGAGGTCCACGTCACCGGAGTCAACGAATATTCCCAGTTCATCGCGGAAATAGGACCGGTGGCCGAAGTCGTGGTTGCCCATCAGATACGTCACACCAATCCCACCTCGAACAAGATCGGCGAGGACGGCGAGTGTGCGAACGTGATGGGATGGAATAACGTGGCGATAGTCAAACCAGACGTCAAAGAGATCACCGGCGATGACGATATGATCACTGTCAGAGGCAGCCCGTAACAGGAACTTCACAAGCAATCGTTCTCGTTCAGCATCGTCGGCACGGCTTCCATAGCCGAGGTGGACGTCAGAAAAGAACGTAACTGCCCTATCCGGCCGGAGTGTTATGGATGTTTGCCGGAGCGAGGTGACTGGTGAAAACATGAACGTAAGATAACGTCCCGAACGGCGGCGTCGGCTATCTTTGCCCCCGTCGCTCTTGATCGCCTACTCAATGTCCACACAAAACAACACCCGAAAACGAGTCACAACACTCAGGCTCCTGACCATGAAAAAGTCAGGGACACCTATCGCCTGTTTGACGTCGTACGATGCCATGACGGCAGCCATGTTTGATGCAGCTGGCATTGACGTGTTGCTTGTTGGAGATTCCGTGGGCAACGTCGTCCAGGGACATGACACAACCATTCCAGTGACACTTGAACACATGATCTACCACACGCAGGCCGTCGTGCGCTCCGTAGAACATGCCATGGTTGTAACAGACATGCCCTTTATGACCTATCAGGTGAGTCCACAGGAAGCGTTTCGTAACGCTGGCAGACTCATGAAGGAGGCTGGTTGTGGTGCAGTAAAGCTTGAAGGTGGTCAGCGCGTTGTTGAAGCAGTGTCCTTGATGACAACAAACGGAATTCCCGTGATGGGTCACCTGGGGCTTACACCGCAGAGTATCCACCAGTTCGGATCGTACCGTGAGCGTGGCTCAACACAAGATGAGGCCGAACAAATCATGGCAGATGCACGCGCCCTTCGGGATGCAGGCGTGTTTGCCATTGTCCTCGAAAAGGTACCAGCACAGCTTGCACAAGAGATTACTGCAATGGTTGATGTACCGACGATTGGAATCGGTGCAGGAAACGGCTGTGATGGACAGATTCTCGTGTGGACGGATATGATGGGCATGAGCACCGAGTTTCGCCCACGTTTTGTGCGCCGATACGCTGAACTACACGATATTATCTCTGAAGGCGTGCGGAGTTACGTTTCGGACGTCCGCTCACGCTCCTTCCCGAGCTCCGAGGAGAGCTATTGATGTCGTCGATGTCAACGGCCACTGTCATCATAATCCTCGTTGCGATCTCTGTTATCGCTCTCGGCTCATCGTGTTCGAATACGATCACCAATCCAGACGACGTAACGTTTCCCGACTCAGCCGTCAGCTTTACACGTCACGTTTTGCCGTTTGTTCGCCTCTCCTGCGGAGTAGCGGGATGCCATGGTGACGTTGACCCTGCAGGTGGTGTGCGGCTGACGTCGTACACGACCATCATGTTCGACCGGGCCAATCTTATCGTTCCGGGCAAACCAGACGAGAGTCTCATTATTCAGTCACTTGAACAACGAATTCCCCACCCTTTGGACATCATGAGCCGTGTTAACGACAATCAACGTCGCGGAATGCGTACGTGGATTGCCGAAGGTGCGCTCAATAACTGACATCTCCCGGAGAATGATCATGAAGCACATACGATCGATATCTCTTTCCCTTGGCTTTGTTGCGCTTATGGTGCTAACAGCCTGCTCACGCCAAGCAGAGGCACCGCCAATTGATGGGTTTACGCTTCACGAAGATCGCGACCGTGGTTTTGCGATGAAGTTCCCGGCCAACTGGAAGGTTCAAAAATTCCCCGGTGAAGTCATTGTTGCCTATGGACTACCAGCCATGTCAGGTCGGTTCAGTTCGTTTGGCAAGGGTGAAGGCGGAGTAAAGATTGAGCTCCGATCGGTAAAGCTCGATAGCACCCTGACCATGGATACCCTTATCAAGAACAGTCAGGTACAGTTCGAGGACGGCCTTCAGGAACGTTACAAGATCTCTACAGCAACTGTTGGTGGGAAATCAGGAAAAAAACTTGCTGTCAACTTTGACCAGGAAGACGGGAACTTCCGCAGTGAAGCATACTTCGCCGAACAGGACAGTCTCGTGACGATCGTAACGTTTGCTGCTTTTGGCGGCACGTTTGAAAGTTACGAGTCGGAATTTGCTGAGATGTTAGCCTCCGTCCGCCTGGCCAAGCGTCCAGAGCCTGCGGCTCCAAAGGTTGACACGTCTGCTCCACGTGGTCCTGAACCGCCATCCGATACTCTCCGGAGTTATACCGGCTCGGAGTTCAGTATCCAGATTCCGAACAACTTTGAGAGCAAAAAAGCGAAACAGGCAGGAACACTTTCGAGTGTAAACTTCTTTGGTTCACGACTTGACTGCTCTATTCAGGTTGACGTTCTGGATGCGTCGAAGCAAAACAATCTGGACAAGATCCTTGAGCAGAACAAGGCAACGTATCAGGGCGGCAAGGCAACGATGACAACGTTGGGCGGACAAAAGGCGGGATACTTCTCGTACAATCCGAACAACAATGTCTCATCACGCGCCTACTTTGTGGTGAAGGGTAATAAACTTTTCCGTGTTACCATGAACTGGTACAAGCCGGAACAATCCGTTTACCTGCCAATCTTTGAGAAGTGCCTGGCTACAATGAAGTTCCAGTAAGTAGCACCAACGAGTGTCCTTACATAGGACTAACGTCGTCAACTCATTCTGAAATGTCTGTGAAGGGGGCTCCGAAAGGGGCCCCCTTTGTTTTTTTACGACGTACCGTAACATTTTTCGACAATATGAAATCGTGTCGTCACACAGAACAGTGTTCTGACGCATATTGCGCCACCAACACACTCCATCATCATCGTGCCACTGCCGATGCCCCTTTTGCCCCTTTCCATTGTTCTCCTCGTGCTTGCCTGTCAGACAACGGCTGTGGCACTACCACAGTTTGCCTTGCTGAGTGGTAATCGCTGTTCGAACTGCCACGTTGCACCTGCCGGTGGAGGTGCACGTTCTGATCTTGGTTGGTATGCATGGCAGGACGTCAGCATTGTTCCGCGCACATCATCGGCACTTGCTTGGGCCTACGATGGTGATGAGAGTAATGCGTTTTTTGACGACAAACTTCTTCTTGGTCTCGATGCGCGTGTGCAGAGCACACGTTCTGCGTTTAGCACGTCGGCACCGCGCACAACATTCCCAATGCAGGCAACTCTCTATGCCGCATACAGGGCAACGGATGGACTCACTGCAGAGGCCCAGTTTAATGTAGCTGCGCTGCGGAAGGCACCGAACAGCGACAAGGCCATTAGATTTCCTGGTCAGCGCCCAGCGTTGTTCAGTGTGATGTACGTTCCAGACACTGGTTGGCCCATGATTCGTGCCGGTATGTTCCGTCCATCGTACGGAATGCGATACGACGACCATACAACGTTCCCCTACAGCATTGTAACTGCAACCTCTCGGCAGAACATTGTTGCGCCTGATTGGGGTGAGTGGGGTGCTGAGGTGACGTATGAATCGTTACGATGGCTTACCGTCTCTGCAGGTGTGTTTGGTTCTGAAGGACTATCACAGTTACAACTAGCCGGTACGAATGGACTGGCGAGTGCTGTGACATCAACATCTCCGACGGTTGTTGGGCGTGCCGTTGTGCATCAGAAATTCCTCGAGTCTGTGCTAACATCATACGTTGGTGCTAGTGCACTCGTGAATGGTGAGTTCCGGATGTATTCCGCCTTTGCTGGCATCGGCTGGCAGGACAATCTTGCCCTCATGCTTGACGTCACCCAGGCAGACATTGATAGCAGGTTAACGTCGACAAACGTTATGGCGGAACTCATGTGGCAGCTCGCCACACCGGTCTTCCCCTACGTCCGTTACGAAACGGGCATATCACATGCAGCAACCATTGCCGATGCCGATCGGCCTCCTGCCGTATCATCAATCGTACTTGGCACACAACTCTTCGTTATCCCATACGTTGAGCTGCGCCCTGAGTATCGCATTTGGGATACAGACCTAGAGGGATACGTATCCCGGTGGAATCTGCAACTTCATCTTTTTTACTAAGGGAATCCACATGCTTTGGCGCGTGCTCATCATCGCTTCACTACTGGCAATTATTGCCGGTGGTATTCTTTGGATCGTAGATGGCAGGCACATCTATTCCAAGGACAGGGAACCCATTGTGGAGATACGGACGGACGAGTTGTTTGGAACAACGGATACCGTTACAACGGGATATCGTGAGGAGCGCAGTTTTGGACTTCTGCCACTTGATGCAACGGTGAGTGACACACCTCGGAGTTATGCCTTTGTGCTTGGAACTTCTCTTGCTGTAATCGCCTTTTCACTGTACAGATCGCGGAAGCGTCGCACATCGTAACGTTACCACACACTCACCACCATTTGGTGCATAGTTCTTATGAATGACCGTCGCCATTTCCTTCGTCAGGCCGCAGCTGGTATTGGGATATCCCTCTGTGCCGGAACGGTAACATCAATACTTGCCGGCTGCGAAACAGACGAATCCTTACCAAACGTTCCGGATGGTTCGACCTTTACCTTCGACGTTGGCGCAGAACCAGGTCTTGCCGTTGTTGGCAGTATCATTGAGACACCCATCGACGGACTAACAAATCCACCGACGGTGTTTATTACGCGCGTTGATGACACAACATTTGCCGTGTTTAGCACCATCTGCACGCATCAGGGCTGTCCAGTTTCACTTCCCAGCGAACCCGGTGATCTCTGCGTTTGCCCATGCCACATGGCTGCCTATTCACCCGTTGATGGCTCGATCGTACGTCAGCCACTATCCGGCTCGGCAACAGACCTGCCGAAGTACAGAACGTCCTACAACGCAGAAACACAAATCCTCACGATTACCACGTGACGTTAACAGACTCCCTCATACGGGATATGGAGTATGCACTGCACGAAGTGTATGACGAGGGGCGTCATTTGTCGACAGCGATTCAGCGTGCTCTGCGACATCATCACGCCGATGCTGAAACAACGGCTCTTGTACGTCATCGGATGATGCAGGCCGTGCGGTATGGCGACATACGTGCAGGAGTAAACGGTGATCTTGATGGAGTCCATGATCCACAACGTCTTGTAATGACGGACGCACTACGACAACGTCTTTCACCAACAGAGCTGTGGTGTTATGATGGTCCTACGTTCGTACGTGTTAACCTCCTCAAGACGACCGTTGAAGACGCACTCGAAGCGCTTGCCCCTTTCCGCCCCGTCTTTATCGAAAACGTCTGTATCCGCCTTGATGCACCATACGGGCTGTATCGATCACAGGCCTATACCTTGGGCTGGGTTGAGCAACAAGACATCAACTCTCAGCGTGCGTCGCGTATGGTAGACGCACGTCCAGGCCTGCGTGTTATCGACGCATGTGCTGGCACTGGTGGCAAAACAATGTACATGTCGATGGTTATGGGGCAAAAGGGGCGCATCATATCTATGGATGTTGTTCCGTCCAAACTCCAGGAGCTTCGAGAACGTGCCCAAAGAATAGGGACATCGATTGTAGAAACACGACTTGTTGACAGTACAAAGGTTGTCAAACGACTATATGACTCGGCTGATCGTGTCCTTATTGACGCACCGTGTACTGGCACTGGAGTTGTCCGCCGTAATCCGGACATGTTACATCGAATAGACACCACGGCTATAGCCGAGCTCCACGTAAAACAGCAAGACATATCACATCGTGCTATCCGAATGACAAAGCCGGGTGGACAGTGGACATACATCGTCTGCAGCGTCCTTCCAGAGGAGGGGCCCACCATGGTTCGCTGGCTCCTTGAACGTGAGCCGGCATCGGAACTGATCGAAGAGCGTCAGTGGACTATTGGCGAAGACGACGGCGACGCCTTTTACGCCGCCGTCGTTCGCAGGTCTACGGCCACAACGGTATCCGTCACGAAATCAGGTGACGCATAAGTTTCCGTTTGGCAACGGGCAGAATCGTCTGTTCAAAGGGAAAGTCGAGATCCGTTTCGAGCACAAACGTTGCAGGATTTGGTAACTCTGCGATCGCACGAATAAGATCAAGCTTAATGGCTTCGGGTGTGTCTCCCGGAGAACCAAACGGACGTTGTTGAATTTCCTCCGTCTTCATGGCGCGATACTGTTCCTCGGCCGCCGTGAGCAAGGAAAGATGATAACGAATGACATGATAGACATTATCACGGAGGTCGGCCACAAAGGCATAACCTTCATCGCGATAGAGCGGGACAACACCCACCTCACCGATTTCGAGGTTTTCCGACACAAAGTCAAAAACGGCCATTCCTTCTTCCGTTGTTGCCTTCAGTCGTGGCACTGCCCAGGTAATCAGCGTAAAGACCCGCTCAATTGCCTCAGCATCTGCTGGCACGGCATCAAACGTCAGCGTACGCTGCGAGAGATCAATACCAGTCAGAGTTTTTGGCAACGACGTTCGATACGCATCGCGGTTTGCAAGAATCGTCTCTAGGACGGACGTCATCTCGATTAGATCACCGAGATGCGGATAGAGCCGGTTATGATGAAGTTGACGTTGTACGTCAATCAGACCGGCCATCACGCGGTACTGGGCTGCTTCGATATCCGTGCCAGCATGCGTGAACATTTCCAAATTGAGTGCGCCCATGATGCATCTCCAGGAAATGGTGAGAGGAAAATTCCTCGACCCTCATAACGTTATAACAACCGTCATGCCGAATTTGTTACTCCAACCATGCACATAACTGTCATTTTTGACGGTGTCTGCAACCTTTGCAACTCCACCGTCGACTTCCTGCTCCGCCACGATCATCACCACAGAATGATCTTTGGCAGCTTTCAAACGGAGCGGGCACAAGAACTCCTTCGTGAACATGGTGTCTACGAAGCACCAGAAACCATCTACGTCATCGCCGACGGGCGCTTGTATTCTGAATCCGACGCCGTCCTTCGTATCGCTCGTGAACTCCCCATACCCTGGCGTCTAACCACCTGGTTTCGTTATGTACCTCGTGCTCTTCGTAATGTTTTCTACCGTTGTATAGCTCGGAACAGATATCGATGGTTCGGTAAACGTAGTAGTTGTCGATTACCCACAGCGGAAGAACGGTCGCGGTTTATGTAGACGTGGGGTTTATGGTGGGGAGGCAGGTGGGGAGGCAGGTGGGGTTAAAGGTGGGGAGGCAGGTGGGGTTTATGGTGGGGAGGCAGGTGGGGTTAATGGTGGGGAGGCAGATGGGGTTTATGGTGGGG
>ERZ761609.637-NODE-637-length-38660-cov-34.931175_pt1 | contig 38660 bp, 37 predicted proteins | sample MGYA00511163_ERZ761609 | MGnify/ENA primary metagenome ERZ761609 (study PRJEB28899, sample SAMN02445070) | bioreactor sludge metagenome | biome: EBPR sludge | place: Australia: Brisbane, Thorneside Wastewater Treatment Plant | collected 2011-12-16 ...
TGGCGGCAGGCTGCCGTCAGCGTGGCGCGTCGTCGCCGTACTGGCGCCTCAACCGGTTGAGCCCCTGGCGGAACGCTTCGGCGTCTCCGTGTTCGAAGAAATTCTGGTAGCGGTCATGTGCGCCCCGGATGCGGCGCGCGTGCTTGATGGGGCACCAGTATTGCTCGGTGCGGGCGGCGACCTCCCTGGTGTAGGCTGTCACGCCGTTGCCATACGAGCAATAGAAGCAGTTGAATTTTTCAATCGCATTGAGGTAGGGCAGATCTTCGCGGTCGAAGACCACGTAGTCGGACCGTTTGACTTTCGGGATGCGGTAAATCGGGAAACAGATGGCTTGGTACACGGTGACGAACAGGTCCATCAGGATGAAGGCGATCCACCCGGAATAGATGATGGGCGCGGTCAGCGCCACCAGGAACCGGCTGCGCAGCAGGAACCGGAACATCCCGATCTTGTAGCGGCGCTGCTGGGCCAGAAACTCTCCGGCCAGCGCGGCGCGCTTGCGCGCGATGTCTTCGCGTTTGAGCCGGTATTCCTCTTCAATTTCCTCTTGAAGCTCGGCCAGCTTTTGAAAAAGTTCGTCGATGTGTGGCTTCATGAGGGGCCAGATGAGTGGCCGAAGCTAGATTTCAAGGTTGTCGATCAGCCTTGTGGCACCCAGGCGGCTGGCACCCAGCACCACCAGCGGCTCGCCATGGGCGGGGGGTTGCAGGTCGTGGCGGCGGCGCACGGTCAGGTAGTCGGTGCGCCAGCCACGGTTGTTGAGGCTTTGCACCGCGTGGTGCTCCAGCGCATCAAGTGCGTGCGCGAACCCGTCGGCGGGCAAGCTCCGTGTGCTTTCGCTAAGTTGGCGCAGCGCCAGTGAGAGCTGCACCGCTTCTGCCCGTTCGGCAGGGCTCAGGTAGCCGTTGCGCGAGCTCAGCGCCAGGCCATCGGTGGCGCGTTGGGTTTCACCGGCCACGACGGTCACGGGCAGGGCAAACTGTTCGACCATGCGGCGAAGCACCATGAGCTGCTGGTAGTCCTTCTTGCCGAACAGCGCGTAGCGGGGGCCCTTGGCCTCGGCGAACACACACTGGAACAGCTTCATCACCACGGTGCACACCCCGGTAAAAAAGCCTGGGCGGAAATGGCCTTCCAGGATGTTGGCCAGTGCCTGGTCGGGTGCCACGGTGAAGGTTTGCGGCTGGGGGTACAGGTCACGCTCGTTGGGCGCAAACACCACGTTGCAACCGGCGGCGGCGAGCTTGTCGCAGTCGGCCTGCAGGGTGCGGGGGTAGGTGTCGAAGTCTTCGTTGGGGCCGAACTGCAGCCGGTTGACGAAGATGCTGGCCACGGTCACGTCACCCAGCGGCACGGCCTGGCGCACCAGATCCAGGTGACCGTCGTGCAGGTTGCCCATGGTGGGCACGAAAGAAGGTGACTGGAAGGGGGCCAGTGCGTCACGCAATTCGGCAGGGGTATGAACGATTTTCATAAAAACAGTAGCTCTCTTCGCTTGTAAATAAAGCGCAAGAAGCTGATTTTGCTTAATAAAATTTCGGGAAACAGGAGCGGCGTCGTGGCCGCATCAATCGGCCCAGGCGTGTTCGGCATCCACGGGGAAGCTGCCTTCCTTCACGGCCTTCACGTAGGCTTCCATCGCGGCACGCACGCTGGTGCTGCCGTCCATGAAGTTGCGCACGAACTTGGGGTTTTTGCCCAGGTTGATGCCCAGCATGTCGTGCATCACCAGCACCTGCCCGGCTGTGCCTTTGCCGGCCCCGATGCCGATGGTGTGGCAGGTGGGCAGCGCTTTGGTCACTTCGGTGGCGAGGCCGACGGGCACCATTTCCAGCACCAGCATCGTGGCACCGGCATCCTGCAATGCCCGGGCGTGCTGCATCAGCTCATCGGCGGCCCGGTTGCCACGGCCCTGCACGCGGTAGCCGCCCAGCGCGTGGACGGTCTGGGGTGTCAGGCCCAGGTGCGCGCACACGGGAATGCCACGCTCCACCAGGAAGTTCACGGTGTCGGTGGTCCAGCCGCCGCCCTCCAGCTTGACCATGTGGGCGCCGGCTTGCATCAGCACGGTGGCGCTGCGCAGCGCCTGCTCCCTGCTTTCCTGGTAGCTGCCAAAAGGCAGGTCGCCGATGACCCAGGCCGACGCCTGCACCCGCCGCAGGCCACGCACCACGCTTTCGGTGTGGTAGCGCATGGTCTCCAGCGTCACGCCGACGGTGCTGGCCAGGCCCTGGCAGACCATGCCCAGCGAATCACCCACCAGGATGCATTCCACGCCTGCCGCATCGGCCACGGCGGCAAACGTGGCATCGTAGGCCGTGAGCATGGTGATTTTTTCACCCCGGTCCCGCATTTCCTGCAGCCTGGGCAGGCTGACGGGCCTGCGCTGGGGCAGTGGTGATGCCGTGGGCAGCGTGCCATACGGTGTGGCCGTTGCGGCATGGGCGCTGTGGCCTGCAGCAAGATGGGCGTTGGGCTGGTCACTCATGGGCTTTGTGCGTTGCAACGCTGCGGAAACAGGCGTTTATGGTCGAAAATCGGGAGTCTATTCGATTCCTCTGCCCTACTTTTCCATGCTCTCACCTTCAGAAACTTCCGCATCAGCAGCTGCCATCGAGCGCCTGGCCGCATGGTCCCAGGCCATTCAACTGCACGATGTGCCCGCTACTGTGCAGGCCGATGTGTCCCGTGCGCTGGCCGAGGACGTGGCAGACGGTGACCTGACGGCTGCTTTGGTCGATGCAGGGCGCATGGCCAGCGCACGGGTGCTGGCGCGTGAGGATGCGGTCGTGTGCGGGGCCCCCTGGGTCCAGGCGGCTTTTGATCGGGTGGTGCCGCACGGGCAACTGGTGTGGCATGTGGCCGAGGGACAGCGCTGTGCCGCCAACCAGGTGGTGATGGAAATGCGTGGCCCGGCTCCGGCCTTGCTGACCGCCGAGCGCACCATGCTCAATTTCCTGCAACTGCTCAGCGGCGTGGCCACGCGCACCGCCGTGTATGTGGACGCCATCCGTGGCACACGTGCCCACATTGTGGACACCCGCAAGACCCTGCCGGGTTTGCGCGTGGCCCAGAAGTATGCGGTCTGGGTCGGTGGTGGCACCAACCACCGCATGGGCCTGTACGACGCCATCCTGATCAAGGAAAACCACATTGCTGCAGCAGGCGGCGTGGCGGCGGTGCTGGGGCAGGCGGCCCGTTCGGCACCGCAGGCCAAGTTTGTCGAGATCGAAGTCGAGCGGTTGGACCAGTTGCACGAAGCGCTGGACCACGGTGCCCGCATGGTGCTGCTGGACAACATGGACCTGCCCACCCTGCGCGAGGCCGTCCGCATCAACGCCGGGCGCGCCATCCTGGAGGTGTCAGGCGGGGTGACGCTAGACACCGTGGCGGCGCTGGCCCAGACCGGTGTGGACCGCATCTCCATCGGTGGACTGACGAAGGACGTCAAGGCCACAGACTATTCGATGCGCTTCGAAGGCATCTGACACAACAGCCTTCCATTCAGCGGCCCAGCTTGCCCGGTCGCTACACGAACAGGACTACTGACATGAACACTTCCGTCACATCGGCTGCGGCGCATGGGGGCGAGGCCTACATCGACGTCACGTTTGACCAGCCCGCCCCCGGCCAGAGCGTGTGCAGCACCGGCCACGCATGGGCCCTGGTGCCGCAGGAGCCCACCCCGGCCGGGCGCGAGGAACTGAAGGCGCGCGCCCGTGCGCTGCTGAAGGAACGCAACGCGGTGCTCGTGTCGCACTACTACGTGCACCCCGACCTGCAGGACCTGGCCCTTGAAACGGGCGGCATCGTCAGCGACAGCCTGGAAATGGCGCGGTTCGGGCGCAACCACACGGCGCAGACGCTGGTGGTGGCGGGGGTGCGCTTCATGGGCGAGACGGCCAAGATCCTCAGCCCCGAGAAAACCGTGCTGATGCCCGAACTGGAGGCCAACTGCTCGCTCGACCTGGGTTGCCCCATCGGCGCGTTCTCGGCCTTCTGTGACCAGCACCCCGACCGCACTGTGGTGGTCTATGCCAACACCAGCGCGGCGGTCAAGGCCCGCTCGGACTGGCTGGTGACCAGCAGTTGCGCGCTGGACATCGTGCGCGCCCTGAAAGACAAGGGCCATAAGATTCTCTGGGCACCTGACCGGCACCTGGGGGGCTACATCCAGCGCGAAACCGGTGCCGACATGCTGATGTGGAACGGCAGCTGCATCGTCCACGACGAGTTCAAGGCATTCGAGCTGGAAGCCCTGAAAAAAGAACACCCCGGAGCCAAGGTGCTTGTGCACCCCGAAAGCCCGGCCGATGTGGTGGCGCTGGCCGATGCCGTGGGCTCCACCAGTGCCATCCTGAACGCGGCCAGAACGATGGACGCCACCACCTTCATCGTGGCCACCGACAACGGCATGATGCACAGCCTGCGCACGCAGAACCCTGGCAAAACCTTCATCGAAGCCCCCACAGCGGGCAACAGCGCCACCTGCAAGAGCTGTGCGCACTGCCCGTGGATGGCCATGAACGGCCTGGCGGCATTGGTGCATGTGCTGGACACCGGTGCCAACGCCATCACCGTCGATCCGGCATTGATTCCTCGGGCGCGGCAACCCATTGACCGCATGCTGGCCTTCACCGCCGCGCTCAAGGCGGGTCAGCCGGTGTCGGGCCTGGTGCCGCACATCGGGGCGGCTTGAGCGCCGGTGGCATCACCGTTGCACAACGTCGGGGTGATGGCTGACTCAGTTTGCCCGGTTGAGTGAGGGAGACAGGGCTTTTGCCTGGGCGCGGCCGTAGCCGTGAAGGTGGGTGGTGGGTGTCAGCACTCGTCCGTGCCGTGTCCAGGCGCTGCCTGCGTGGGCACATGGTGGCGCAAGCCGACAGCTTTGTTGTGTGCGTCCACAAACACCAGTTGTGGCTCGTGTGCTGACACGTCCGATTCGTGCACCTGGGCAAACGAGGCAATGATGATCAGGTCGCCCACCGTTGCCCGCCGCGCGGCCGAACCGTTGACCGAAATCATCCCGCTGCCACGCTCGCCCTTGATGGCGTAGGTGATGAAACGTTCGCCGTTGTTGATGTTCCAGATGTGGACCTGCTCGTTCTCGGCAATGTTGGCCGCATCCAGCAGGTCTTCGTCGATGGCGCAGGAGCCTTCGTAATGAAGTTCGCATTGGGTCACGGCCACACGGTGGATTTTGGATTTCAGCAGGGTTCGGAACATGGTCTGATGACGTTGTGGTGAGGGTGTCAGGCGGGTGACCTAGGCAGCATCTGCCGGAAGGCCCACGGAAGTGGTTTGGCTTGCTGCGCGGCCTTCAGCGTGGCGGCGGCACCAGCACCGTGGGTTGGGCCACTGCGTCGGTCTGCGGGAAATCGCGGCTGTAGTGCAAGCCCCTGCTTTCGCGGCGCATCAGGGCAGACATGACGATCAGGTCGGCCACCTGCACCAGGTTGCGCAGTTCCAGCAGGTCGCGGGTGACGTGGAACTGGGCGTAGAACTCGTCGATCTCCCGCTGCAGCAGGGTGATGCGGTGGGCGGCCCGCTCCAGCCGCTTGGTGGTGCGCACAATGCCCACGTAGTCCCACATGAAGCGGCGCAGTTCGTGCCAGTTGTGGGTCACCACCACCAGCTCGTCGGAGTCGGTCACGCGGCTGTCGTCCCATTCGGGCAGGGTGGGGCGTTCGGTGGGGGTGTCGGTGCGGATGGCCTGTACCGTGGCGGAGGCAAACACCATGCACTCCAGCAGCGAATTGCTGGCCAGGCGGTTGGCACCGTGCAGGCCGGTGCAGGTGGTTTCACCCACGGCATACAGCCCGTCCAGGTCGGTGCGGCCATGCAGGTCGGTCACCACGCCGCCGCAGGTGTAGTGTGCGGCGGGCACCACCGGAATGGGGTCGGTGGTGATGTCGATGCCCAGCTCCAGGCAGCGCGCCTTGATGTTGGGGAAGTGCGCTTCCAGAAACTCGGGGCTCTTGTGGCTGATGTCGAGGTAGACGCAGTCCACCCCGTGTTTTTTCATTTCGAAGTCGATGGCGCGGGCCACCACGTCGCGCGGGGCCAGTTCTTCGCGTGCGTCGTGCTGGGGCATGAAGCGGCCACCACCGGCTGACTGGGGCAGCAGCAGTTTGCCGCCTTCGCCGCGCACGGCTTCGGTGATGAGGTAGCTCTTGGCCTGGGGGTGGTACAGGCAGGTGGGGTGGAACTGGATGAATTCCATGTTGGCCACGCGGCACCCGGCGCGCCAGGCGGCTGCAATGCCGTCGCCCGTGGCAGTGTCGGGGTTGGTGGTGTACAGGTACACCTTGCCCGCGCCACCCGTGGCCAGGATGGTGTGGGGTGCGCTGAAGGTCACCACCGTGTCGGCCTGCTCGTCCAGTGCGTAGACGCCGTGACAGCGATTGCCTTGTCCGCCCAGTTTGCGGTCGGTGATCAGGTCCACCAGCATGTGGTGCTCGAACAGTGCAATGTTGGGCGTGCGCCGGACGGTCTCGATCAGCGTGGCCTGCACCGCCGCCCCGGTGGCGTCGGTGGCGTGCACGATGCGGCGGTGGCTGTGGCCGCCCTCGCGTGTCAGGTGCAGCTCGCCATCTTCCATCGAGAAGGGCACGCCCAGTGCTTGCAACCAGTGGATGGCTTCAGGCGCGTGTTCCACCACCATTTGCGTGGCTTCGAGGTCGCACAGGCCGGCACCGGCCACCAGAGTGTCCTGCACATGGTTGTCGAAGGTGTCGGCCCCGTCCATCACGGCGGCAATGCCGCCCTGGGCCCAGTTGCTGGCACCATCCGCCATGCCGCGTTTGGTCAGCACCGCCACGCGGTGCGTGGGGGCCAGTTGCAGGGCAGCCGTCAGGCCGGCCAGGCCGCTGCCCACAATCACGACATCGAAATTCAAAGCGGTCACGGTGTTCAAAATAAAGAATAGCAATGAAGCTTTGTGATTAAAGCGGTAGGCGCGTTTTCAGCTTGGTGTGTAGGCCAGGCGGACGTAGATCGGCGCGAAGGCTTCGGCTTGCGTCAGCTCAATCAGTGTTTCCTTGGCCAGCTCCAGCATGGCAATGAAGGTCACCACCAGCACCGGGAGTCCGCGTGAGGCGTCAAACAGGTCGCCGAACTCGACGAACCGGCGCTTTTGCAGGGCCTTGAGGACGATGCCCATGTGTTCCCGCACCGACAGCTCTTCCCGGCTGATGCGGTGGTGTTGCACCAGTTTGGCGCGCTTGACGATGTCGGCCCAGGCCTGACGGAGGTCGTCAGCGCTCACGTCCGGGAACAGGGGTTGCAGCGACTGTTCCATGTACACCTCGGCATGGAGCATGTCACGGCCCATCTGGGGCAGCTCGTTCAGGTGCACGGCAGCGAGCTTCATGCGTTCGTACTCCAGCAGGCGGCGCACCAGCTCGGCCCGTGGGTCTTCCGCCTCCTCGCCACTGTCGGTGCTGCGCACAGGGAGCAGCATGCGTGATTTGATTTCGATCAGCATGGCTGCCATCAGCAGGTACTCGGCCGCCAACTCCAGGTTGGAGGCACGGATCTCATCGACGTAAGCCAGGTATTGCCGGGTGACCGCGGCCATGGGGATGTCGAGGATGTTGAAGTTCTGTTTGCGGATCAGGTACAGCAGCAGATCCAACGGCCCCTCGAAGGCCTCCAGAAACACTTGCAGCGCTTCGGGCGGGATGTACAGGTCTTGCGGCAGCGCAAACAGGGGCTCACCATACAGACGGGCAACGGCCACGTTGTCAACCACGTCGGGTTGACCGGGAATGGACTCGTCTGGCGCCTGATGGGCCAGCGCCTCTTCAGCGGGGGTGAGCATGCGGGGGAAAACGATTGGCTGACGGCGGGGTCAGCCGACGTTTTCAGGCTTCGGTCGGAGCGGTCTGGTAGGGGTAGGGCTTTTGCGCAATCTGACCGGCCAGCAGGTCTTTCTGAACACTGTGGTCAATGTCCTTGTCCCACAGCAGGTTGCGACCCTCGCGCTGACCTGCTTCCAGGGCCGGGTTGGCCGACTTGATCGACTCGATGAAGTCGGTGGCATCGGACGTGTAGTGAGGGCGGGCAAAGATGGACATGATGTTCGAGTCAACCTGATGGCAAGAAGGGCGGTATTTTAATTGCCTGCGCTGGCTACACTTTGCACAACGCTGTCGTCGTGTCCTTCTCCGCCATGAAGTCCTGTATCCCACTGTTTTGCAACTTGGATCATCCGCTGGCTAACTTTCGTCTGATGGGCCTGTGGAGCCGTGTGCGGATGGGCTGTTGCCTGGCCGTTTGTCTGGCGGCTCTGCTGGCGCTTGCTGGCTGCGACGTGCAGCGCATCAGCGAACTGGAAGAGGGCGTGTCCACCGAACTGGATGTGAAAAAGCGGTTTGGCGAACCCGAGGCGGTGTGGGAGGGTGACGGTGGCGTGCGCATTTTTGAATACAACCGCCAGCCAGCGGGGCATCAGAACTACATGATCAGCATCGGCTCGGACGGCAAGATGACGGCCCTGCGCCAGGTGTTGACGCCTCGCAACTTTGCGCAGATTCAACCGGGCATGCCGATGGAAACCGTCAGGCGCATGCTGGGGCGCCCGATGAAGGTCACGCCCTACGAACTGAAGGCCGAGGTGCACCACGACTGGCGTTACCTCGATGGCCCCAACACCAGCGACGCCAAGGTGTTCACGGTGGTGTATGACCGCGACTACAAGGTGCTGCGCACCGAGTCGGTACGCGACCCGGCGCTGGACAACGGCGGCAAGTAACCGATGGCGGTTGGCCTGACCCGGTCTCAGTGAATCCGCATGCCCGGCGTGGCACCGGGCCAGGGTTGCAGCACGAAGATGCCGGGGATCTGCCTTTCGTCGGCGTAGCTGGCAGCCAGCACCATGCCTTCGCTCAGGCCAAACTTCATTTTGCGCGGGGCCAGGTTGGCCACCACCACGGTCAGCAGGCCGGTCAGTTGCTCGGGCTGGTACATGCTGGCAATGCCTGAAAACACGTTGCGGGTCTTGGGCTGACCGGCGTCGTCCTTCTCGCCCACGTCCAGCGTCAGGCGCAGCAGTTTGGTGCTGCCTTCCACCGCTTCGCTGGCCAGGATTTTGGCAATGCGCAGGTCAACCTTGGCAAAGTCGTCGATGCCGATGGTGGGTGCCAGCGCTTCACCGCCGGGGGCATTGGGGTCGGCCGCCGGGGCTGCAGCAGCCTTGGCAGGCTTCTTGGCGTTGTTGGACTCTGTTTTGGTAGCTTCCTGTGCTTGATTGGCAAGCGCTGGAGGCTCAAACAATGCCTCAAGTTGCTTGGGGTCTACCCGCTGCATCAGGTGCTGGTAGGGGTTGATGCGGGCCACGTCCTGGCCGGAAGCACCCCATGCCCCCAAGTCGGCGCCGGTCAGCTCGGCCACACGGCTGGCCAGTGAGGGCAGCACGGGGGCCAGGTAACGCGCCAGCAGCGTGAAGGCGTTGACCAGCACCGAGCACACCTGGTGCAGGCGCTCGCTCTGGGCGGGGTCCTTGGCCAGGTCCCAGGGTTTGTGCTGGTCCACATAGGCGTTGACGCGGTCGGCCAGGGCCATGATGTCGCGCATGGCCTTGCCGTATTCGCGGCCTTCGTACAGCGTGGCCACGGTGTCGGCTGCTGCGCGGATGTCGGCCAGCAGCGCGGCACCTTGCTCGTCGGCAGCGGTGGCCAGTACGCCGTCAAAACGCTTGGTGAGGAAACCCGCCGAGCGGCTGACGATGTTGACGAACTTGCCCACCAGGTCGCTGTTGACCCGCAGCATGAAGTCGTCCTGGTTGAAGTCGATGTCTTCGTTCTTGTTGCTCAGCTTGGCGGCCAGGTAGTAGCGCAGCCATTCGGGGTTCATGCCCAGCTTGAGGTACTTGAGCGGGTCCAGCCCGGTGCCCCGGCTCTTGCTCATCTTCTCGCCGTTGTTGATGGTCAGAAACCCGTGCACGAACACCGCGTTGGGCACCTTCCGGCCGCTGAAATGCAGCATGGCGGGCCAGAACAGGGTGTGGAAGGTGATGATGTCCTTGCCGATGAAGTGGTACTGCTCGGTGGCCGGGTCGGCCATGAAGGCTTCGTAGTCCTTGCCTTGTTTGACAAACAGGTTCTTCAGCGAGGCCAGGTAGCCCACGGGCGCGTCCAGCCACACATAGAAATACTTGCCCGGTGCGTCGGGAATCTCGATGCCGAAGTAGGGTGCGTCGCGGCTGATGTCCCAGTCGCCCATCTTGGGTTTGCCGTCTTCGCCGGGGGCAATCCACTCGGTGATCTTGTTCAGCACCTCGGGCTGCACCGCGCCGCTGGTGGTCCAGCCATTCAGGAAGTCCAGGCAGCGCGGGTCGGACAGCTTGAAGAAGAAGTGGTCCGACGATTTGAGCACCGGTGTGGCCCCCGACAGGGCGGAGTAGGGGTTCTTCAGCTCGGTGGGGGCGTAGACCGCGCCACAGACTTCGCAGTTGTCGCCGTACTGGTCCTTGGCGCCGCATTTGGGGCACTCGCCCTTGATGAAACGGTCGGGCAGGAACATGGCCTTGTCGGGGTCGAAGAACTGCTCGATGGTGCGGGTCTCGATCAGGCCGTTGGCCTTCAGGTCTTTGTAGATGGCCTGGGCCAGTTCGTGGTTCTCGGGGCCGTCGGTGCTGTGCCAGTTGTCAAAACTGATGTGAAAGCCGTCGAGGTAAGGTTTGCGGCCCGAGGCGATGTCGGCCACGAAATGCTGGGGTGTTTTGCCGGCCTTTTCCGCCGCGATCATGATGGGGGCACCGTGCGCGTCGTCGGCGCACACAAAATTCACCTCGTGCCCGCGCATGCGCTGGAACCGCACCCAGATGTCGGCCTGGATGTACTCCATGATGTGGCCGATGTGGAAATGGCCGTTGGCATACGGCAGTGCGGTGGTGACGAACAGGCGGCGAGGGGAGGCTTGAGTCATGGTGCAGGGCAGGGCAGTGGCCCGGAGCAGGAAAACGGAGCATTTTAAAGATGCACCTGCCGGGCATGTGTGATTGGTGTGTGGACGACAGTTTGTCGTGGCTGGCAGCGTTAGACTTCGCGCCCGGGCAGGTGCGCCGTCGGTGCACATGCGGCATACCCAAGAGACAACCCACGAGACCACACACATGGCTGCTGATCAACAGGCGCTGCTGAATGCGCTGCAATCCGTCATCGATCCGAACACGGGCAAGGACTTCGTGTCCACCCGGGCACTGAAGAATCTGCAGGTCACCGATGGCGACGTGTCGTTCGACGTGGAGCTGGGCTACCCGGCCAAGAGCCAGATTCCGGGCTTTCGCAAGGCGCTGATTGCGGCGGCGCGCACCGTGGCCGGTGTGGAGAACGTGTCGGTCAACGTGACCACCAAAATCACCACCCATGCCGTGCAGCGTGGTGTGGCGGTGCTGCCCAATGTGAAGAACATCATTGCCGTGGCGTCGGGCAAAGGTGGTGTGGGCAAGAGCACCACCACTGTCAACCTGGCGCTGGCGCTGGCCGCCGAGGGGGCCAAAGTGGGCATTTTGGATGCCGACATTTACGGGCCCAGCCAGCCGATGATGATGGGCATTGAAGGCCGCCCCGAAAGCGTGGACGGCCAGACCATGGAACCGCTGGAAAACTACGGCCTGCAGGTCATGTCCATCGGTTTTCTGGTGGACAAGGACGAAGCCATGATCTGGCGTGGCCCCATGGCCACGCAGGCACTGGACCAGTTGCTGCGCCAGACCAACTGGAAAGAACTGGACTATCTGCTGGTGGACATGCCCCCCGGTACCGGCGACATCCAGCTCACGCTGAGCCAGAAGGTGCCGCTGACGGGGGCGGTCATCGTCACCACGCCGCAGGACATTGCGCTGCTGGATGCGCGCAAGGGCATCAAGATGTTCGAGAAAGTGGGCGTGCCCATCCTGGGTATCGTGGAAAACATGGCGGTGTACTGCTGCCCCAACTGTGGCCACACCGAGCACATTTTCGGGGCCGAGGGTGGCAAACGCATGGCAGCCGAATACAACATGGACTATCTGGGCGCCTTGCCGCTGACCATGCAGATCCGTGTTCAGGCCGACAGCGGCAAACCCACCGTGGTGGCCGATCCTGACGGCGATGTGGCGGGCATCTACAAGGGGGTGGCGCGGCAGGTGGCCATCAAAATTGCGCAACGGGCGAAAGACTTTTCGTCCAAGTTCCCGACCATCAAGATTTCCAAAGACACCTGAACGCAGGCGGGCACGATGCTGGATTCCAACCACCTGCCCGTCCATGTGGTCATGCGCTGCGAGCGCGTGCAGGGCCCGATGTCGCGGTGGCAGACCTGGCGCTGGAAGGTGGCCGATGTCTGGCCGGCAGAGTTGCACCCCCACATCACAGCCCGGCACTGCCTGCTGCAGGACGAAGACCATTCGCTGTGGCTGTGCCCCGGGTTCAGTGTGGACTTGCACCGGGACGACGCCGAGGGCTATCACCTCAACCTGTCAGCTGACCAGCCGGTGTTCTGGGTGATGTGGCGTGACGAGGCGCTGCCCGGCGCGGACGAACCCGTCGCGCAGCCCTTGCTGGTGACCCTGAGCTACCACGTGGCGGGGCGTTTGCTGGATGCGCAGGAAACGGTCGAAACCGTCCCGGCACCGGCAGAGGTGGTGGCGTGGTTGCAAGCGTTCACGCAGAGTCACTATCAGCCTGAAGTCAAGCGCCGCAAGCGGCCTGAGAGTTTTCGCCCGTTGACCGACAGGTTCGGCAACCCCGCCAGTGTCTCCACCGGAAAAGTCAAATGGGGCGACGGTGGCGAGGGGCAGCAGGCGGGCGGTGGTGGCGGTCGGCAGGCGGCATCCCCACCTGCTGAACAGCCATGAGCGGCGAACGACAGGGCTTTTTTGCCCGGTGGTCCCAACGCAAAGCCGAGCAGTCGTCAGCAGCCAACAACCCGCCATCCGGTGGGTCTGAGGCCGGCACGTCGGGTGTCTCTTCGGCGGGCCAGGTTCGCCAGACATCCGGTGTCGCTGCAGTCGGTCAGCCGTTGCAGCGGGGCAGCGTGCCTGTCGCGGGCAGCCTGGCCACACCCGGCGACGGTGTGAACTTGGCCGATGTGCGCCAGCCACACTCACTGAATGAGGGAGCGGGGGATGCTGAAGGGCATGCGAAGCAGCCGCCACCCACGCTGGAAGATGTTGCCGCCTTGACGCCTGACAGCGACTTCAGCGCATTCGTCGGACGCGGTGTGGCCCCTGCAGTCAAGAATGCGGCGATGAAAAAGCTGTTTGCCGACCCACACTTCAATGTGATGGACGGGCTGGACATCTATATCGACGATTACTCCATTCCCAGCCCCCTGTCAGAGCAAGACCTGAAGAAAATGGTCGCCGCCCAGTTTGTCAAGCTGGTGGAAGAAGAGCCTCCCCCCCCTTCTCCTGGAACGGCCTCGTCACAGGGTGCGGTGCTCGCGACATCACCCGAGGTCGTCGGCTCGCCAGCGGTTGGCATGATTGAGCAGCCTGCTGATGGCGTTGCACCCGAAGCCGATGCTGCACCCGTCGTGCCCAAGCCCGTCGTTCAAGTGGCGGCAGCTGAGCAACTGGCCGAGGCGGGCAGCCGCCAGGCTGCTGTGCCGTCTGCCCCTACTTCGTCACCTGAGAACCCGTTGCCATGACCATCCTGATCTGCAGTTGCAACCAGAGCATGCCTCTGGACGAGTCGGCCCTGGCGCGTGTGCTGGATGAGCCGGTGGCGCTCCACACCACCTTGTGCCGCCGCGAGGCTCCGGCTTTTCAGCGGGCGGTACGCGGGCCGGACGAACTCGTGGTGGCCTGTACGCAGGAGGCCCGGCTGTTCAACCAGTTGGCCGAGCAGACAGAGGGGGCGGTGGGGCCAGATGTGCGGCCCATCCGCTTCGTCAACATCCGCGAAACGGCGGGGTGGAGCCACGATGCCGCCGCCAGCACCCCCAAAATGGCTGCCTTGCTCGCCCAGGCGAGGTTGCCCGATCCGCAACCGGTGCCGACGGTGTCGTACCGCAGCGAGGGCCGTTTGCTCATCATCGGGCCGCTGGAGCAGGCCGAGCGTGTGGCCGCCACGGTGGGCGATGTGCTCGACGTGACCGTGTTGTCAACCGGCGGCGACGGCATGCAGGCGCGACCCTATCCGGTGCTCGGCGGGGTCGTCAAACAGCTGTCGGGCTGGTTCGGCGCGTTCAAGCTGACCCGCGAGCTGAGCAACCCGATTGACCTGGACCTGTGCACCCGCTGCAATGCCTGTGTGGCGGCCTGCCCGGAGGGCGCCATTGGCCTGGACTACCAGATTGACCTGTCCGCCTGCCAATCGCACCGCGCGTGCGTGAAAGTGTGTGAGGCGGCCGGTGCCATCAGCTTTGACCGCACGCCGGCCGAATACGACGATGTGTTTGACCTGGTGGTGGATTTGCGTCCGTCACCCGCCTTCACCCAGCATGCACCACCCCAAGGCTATTGGCACCTGCGCCCGCATGCCGACCCGGCCGGGCTGCTGGCGGCGGTGGTGGCGCTGCGCGACGCAGTTGGAGAGTTTGAAAAACCCAAGTTCTTCCAATACAAGGCCAGTGTGTGTGCACATGCACGTAACCAGGCCGTGGGTTGTAATGCCTGTGTGGACGTGTGTTCGGCCAGCGCCATCAGCGGTGATGCGAAGCGCCAGCAGATACAGGTGAACCCGCACCTGTGCGTGGGGTGCGGGGCTTGCACCACCGTGTGCCCGACCGGCGCACTCACCTATGCCTACCCCAGGGCGGATGACCAGGGACTGCGCATCAAAACCTTGTTGCAAACCTATGCCCGCGCCGGTGGCAAGCAGCCTGCCTTGCTGTTGCACAGCCAGGAGGCGGGCGCAGCATTGTTGAATGAGTTGGGTCGTGCCGCCGCCCTGACCCGGCCACACGCCAAACCGGTGCCCGGTGGTCTGGCCCGCTGGTGGGGCGCAAAGTCTGACACTGCCGCAACTGCTGCCGAGGAAGTGACCCGTGGCCTGCCTGCCCGCGTGCTGCCTTTGGGCCTTTGGCACACCGCATCGGTGGGGCTGGAAGTGTGGCTGGCTGCGCTGGCCCAGGGGGCCAGCCAGGTCTGGGTGGTGATGACAGGGGCTGAAGCACCCCAGTACCGCGATGCGGTGCGCGCCCAGATGGCGGTGGCCCAGGCCATTATGACGGGGCTGGGCTTCGCCGGTGAGCACCTGAAACTGATCGAGGTGCGTGACGCGCGCGATCTGGCTGCGCTCGACCAGGCTTTGGCGGTGCCGCCCGCCCAAACAGTCGCCCAGGCGGCAACTTTTGCCGTGCAGCCGGGTAAACGTGCCACGCTGGAACTGGCACTCGATCACCTGATGCAGCAAGCCCCCAGCCGTACCGCCGCCGATGCCCCTGAGGCCAGTGTGCCGCTGCCGATGGCTTCTCCACTGGGAACGGTCAGGGTCGATGCCCAGCGGTGCACGCTGTGCCTCAGCTGCGTCAGCGCGTGCCCTGCGGCTGCCTTGCAGGACAACCCCGGTCAGCCGCAGCTGCGCTTCATCGAGAAAAACTGCGTGCAGTGCGGGTTGTGTGTCAAAACTTGCCCGGAGGACGCCATTGCCCTGGAGTCGAGGCTGTGGCTGAGTGCGCAACGCACACAGGCCCGCGTGGTGAACGAGGCCAAGCCGTGGCAGTGTGTGCGCTGCGGCAAAGCCTTCGGCACCGCCAAGGGCATCGAGGCCATGCTGGCCAGGCTGGGTGGTCATGCGATGTTCCAGGGCGAGGCGCTGGAACGACTGAAAATGTGCAGCGACTGTCGGGTGATTGACCTGTACTCGTCACCCAACGAAACCCGGATCACCGATCTTTGAGCGACTGAGCCCGGTGGTGTTGTCTTCTTTATCTGGGGCACGGTGCCTGGGCGCCCCCATCACATTGAACAGGTTGGTTTCATGAGCGATTTGCCTTTGCACACCCCGTCAACGCTGGATGAAGAGGTGGCCCGCGCCGAGCTGTATGGCTTGCTCGCGCAGTTGTTTTACGCACCGCCCGCTGGCGAGTGGCTGGACCAGCTTCGCGTGGCTGCCACCGAAGCACCGGCGGCCGGTGGCTTTCTTCAAGAGCCCTGGCAGCAACTGGTGGGTGCTGCCCGCGAGGCCACAGAAGCGGAGTTGGCTGCCGAGTTCGACGCCTTGTTTGGTGGCGTGGGCAAGCCAGAGGTGGCGTTGTATGCATCGCATTACCTCACCGGCTTTCTGAATGAAAAACCGCTGGCTGCGCTGCGCGGCACATTGGCTGAACTGGGCCTGACGCGGGATGAAGGCATGTCCGAAACCGAGGACCACATTGCCTATGTCTGCGAGGTCATGCGCTACCTGATCGCGGGTGAGGATGTGTCGGTTGCCAACCTCACCCAGCAGCAGGCGTTCTTCACCCAACACTTGCAACCCTGGGTCCATGGCCTGTGCGATGCGCTGGAGGGCCACCCCCTGGCGCGCTTTTACGCGCGGTTGGCGGGCTTGATGCGGGCATTCATGTCGGTGGAGGCGCAGGGTTTCGACATGCTGACGTGAAATATTTGTTAAAAAATGCCTCTGCCGCTTGATTGGTAAGCACTTGTAGCTATATTTTATTTGGGTGGCATTGCCCGTTCACAGGCTTGAAGCAGGGGTGTCGACCAATGGCACGTCGGTGGTCAGCCTCACCGTGAACACCGCCCCGCTGGCATCGGTGCGGTTGTGGGCCTCGATGGTGCCGCCGTAGCGCTCCAGCAGGCTCAGGCTGACCCACAGGCCCAGACCGTGGCCGTCGGTTCGGGTGGTGAAGAATGGCTGGAACAGGCGTTCGCGCACCGCATCGGTCAGCCCGGTCCCAGTATCCTGGACATCGATTCGCACGCCGCTGACCTCACCTTCGCCGCTCGGGCCGGGCAGGTCAGTGGTGCGCAGGGTCAGCTCGCCACCCTCTGGCATGGCGTTGGCGGCGTTCATCATCAGGTTGATGATCACCTGCTCCAATTCATGGCGGTTGATGGGCGGCTGTGCGCAGGCTTGCAGGTCCAGCGCCACCTGTATCCGCTGTTGTGACAGGCGGTGGTTCACCAGCAGCAGGCAGGAGCGAACCGACTCGTTCACGTCAACGGGTTCGACATAGCCGGCGTACTCGCCAGGCCGGGCGTGTTGCAGCAGTTGCTGCACGATCATCCGGATGCGTTCGATCTGTTCATCCAACAGCCGCAACTCCACTTTGTGGTCCTTCGCTGCCGCGCCGAGGGTTTCGCGCAGCAAGTCCAGGTTGCCCTGCATCACGGCAATGGGGTTGTTGATTTCGTGGGCCACACTGGCGGCCAACTGCCCCATCACGGCCAGCTTTTCCGAGCGCACGAGCTGCTGCTGGGTTTGCCGCAGCGCCTCGTTGGTGGCGGCCAGTTCATGGGTGCGCTCGTTCACCCGCTGATCCAGTGCCGCCCCCCATTCCTCCAGCGCCCGTGTTTTGTCGCTGACGACATCGAGCAGGCGATCCAGGTCATGCGCCAGCTGACCCAGTTCATCGGTCGCGCGGACGGCACCGACGCGGGCATTGGCATCGCCTGCCTGCACGCGCCGCATCGTGCCGGTCATGCGTTCCACCGGCCGGAAGATGCCCCTTGCCCAGCGCAGCGACCAGACGGAGGCCACGGCCATGAGGGCCAGGAAAATCAGCCCCATGATGGCCAGCATCGCGTAGCGCACCCACCGGAAAGGCTGCTCCAGGTAGCCCACGTAGAGCATGCCGATGCGCTGTTCGTCTCCGTCCAGCAGCGGTTGGTAGGCGCTCACATACCAGTCGTTGACCACGAACGCACGGTCCAGCCAGGTTTCGCCCCGCACGAGCACGGCATCGCGCACAGACTGTGACACCCGGGTGCCGATTGCGCGTTCGGACTGGAACAGCCTGACATTGGTGGTGATGCGCACATCGTCCAGGAACAGGGTGGCTGTGCCTTCACTGCCGAAGGGCAACGCACCGTCGGGGTAGACCACCCGGTTGATGTGGTCGATGAAATCCAGGTTCTGGTTCATCAGCACACCGCCCACCAGCATGGCCACGGGCTGTTCGGCCGCATTGCGCACGAGGGCCACCGACACGACCACCATGGCCCGGTCTTCATGGGTACGGTGCGTGGTTTGGGCGTTTGCGGTGGGCACCAGTGCAATGCCGGTGCGGGGTTCCAACTCGGGCGCCAGGTGGTGCAGATGGGCGGCGCTGAGCAGTGCCAGTTCACCGCGTGCCTGGGCGTCCGGCCCCCGCATGCGGGCCACCAGGCGGGGTGGCAGCGGCAGGGTGGCTTCGGAGAGGTGGGCAGGTCGGTCCAGGGCTTGGCCGTCCAGCGTGTACAGGCGCAAGAAGTCCAGGCCCTGGCGGTGCCGCTGGCGTTCCAGCAGTTCGGCCAGTGGCTGGTGATCCACGCCCGACGTATGGTCAAGGGCTGCTGCCGCGTTACGCAGGGTCGGCGTTGACAGCGGCGGTGCTTGCAGGCGCGAGACCAGTGCGTGCGACATGGCCATGCCCAGGGTGGCCTGCCCCACCACGTCGAGCATGTTGCTGAAATGGCTGGTGGCGACGGCGAGGTCGCTGCGCACCTTGGTGATCAGCAGGCGTTCGTAAGCGATGTTGGCCCAGATCGTCAACGCCAGCACCAACAGCGGGAAGGCCACCAGCAGCGGCCCCAGCGACATGGCCAGCAGCTTGTGCCGTACCGATGTGAACCGGGCCCACGGTCTCCAACGCTTGGCGGGCGGCGAAGCGGCAGGTGTCAACTCAGGTGCCATTCGGCCACCCTGCGTTCCAATGTGCGCCGTGAGACGCCCAGCAGGTGCGCCGCACGCGTTTTGTCACCGCCGACCGATGCCAGTACTGCTTGGATGTGTTGCTTCTCCAGCGTGTGGAGGTCGGTCGTGCCTGCGATCAGCGTGGTGCGCCCGCCCGGATCCGCTGGGTGGGTTGACTTGCCGGGATAGAGCGCAGAAACATTGAGCTCGCCCAGAATCAGCGAGCGCTCGATCAGGTTGCGCAACTCGCGGCAGTTGCCCGGCCAGGCGTAACTTTGCAGGTAAGTTACTTGCTCGGGCTCCAGCTGGATGGCAGGCAGCCCCAGTTCCGGCACCAGAGCCGCCATGAAATGGGTGACCAATGCGGGGATGTCTTCGGTGTGTTGTCTCAGTGGCGGCAGTTCGAGGTCAACCACTTTCAGCCTGAAGTAGAGGTCGTCCCTGAATTGGCCCTGGCTGACCCGGTCGGCCAGGTTGCGGGTGGTGGATGCAATGATGCGAACGTTGACCGGCACCTTCTGCTCGCTGCCCACCGGGTGAATGTTCTGTTCGTCAATGGCGCGCAACAGTCTGGCCTGCACGGGCATGGGCAACTCAGACACTTCGTCCAGGAACAGCGTGCCACCCTGTGCATAGCGGTACAGGCCTTCCCGCGCCTGTGCCGCACCGGCAAATGCGCCTTTGGCATGCCCGAACAGTTCGCGTTCCAGCAACTCTGCCGACATCGCCGCGCAACTCACCGCCACAAAAGGTGCCTGTGCGCGGGGGCTGCCGGCGTGAATGGCCCTGGCCACCAACTCTTTGCCCGTGCCCGATTCGCCCTGCAACAGCACGTTGCTGTGAACTTGCGCCAGCCGCGCCAGTGCCGTGCGCAACCGCTGCATGGTCGGCGACGGCCCCACCAGGGGCAGCTGGTCTGGCGATGCGTGTGGCTGGCTGCGCCGCAGGACAAAGTTCTCCCGTTGCAGGCGGGCACGTTCCACGCACTGTTTGACGGAGTTGAGGATCTGGGGCACGCGGAAGGGTTTCAGGATGAAGTCCGACGCACCAGCGCGCAGCGCTTCGATGGCGGTGTCCAGCTCGGCAAACGCAGTGATCATGATCACCTGCCCGGCAAAGCCGTTTTCCCTGAGTTCCTTCAACCAGGCCACGCCGTTTTTCCCGGGCAGGGAAATGTCAAGGATGATCAGGTCCACATGGTGGCTGGTCAGCCACTCTGCACCTTCTTCCGCGCTGCCGGCACTCATCACGAAATGGCACCGTGGGGCCAGGGTTTTGAGCAAAAAATTCTGCATCCCGGCTTCGTCGTCCACGATCAGGATGGACCAGTCGGGCCAGCCTTCGGCTTTGCGTTCAATGGATTCCGGCTGCGTCATGACGGTAGGGCAAGGGTTGTGTGGGCAAAAAAACTCAACTGTTTCAGTCGGGTAATCGCATGTTTTTTGTCGCTCGGCGCGTGAGCATTTTGTCGCGCCAGTTGCGACAGTTTGTCGCAAATCGCTTGACCTTGCCGCGGGCTGACTTGTCTTTCGGATGGAGTCGGATGGGACAAATCGCGTGGCGGTTGCGTCAAACCTATGAAATGTCTTGCACAGGTTCTGTCGTGTCCGTCGTAGCAGACCTGGCATGATTTTTGTCAACCACTTCGGTTGTCCACAGGAATGCCTCGTCGTCAGGCTGCGGTGCTTCGCGCCAGTGGCGACCAGCCGTGTCACCACCTTGTCACCGCTGCGGCGTGTGCGTACAGTTGTGCCCGATTGAACCAGTCGTGGTGCGCCTGTGCACCCCCACCCGAGGAGACGAAGATGAGCCAACCCCAACGCCCTGATCAGGGCGCCGTCAAACGTCGCGCCGTGTTTGCCGGTGCCACCACCGTGGGGGCGCTGGCGGCAGTGGCCTCGTTGCTGCCGACCGGTCCCAGCACAGCGCCTGTGGCCGAAGCGCAGCCCAAAGAACTCCCGCAGCGTGGCGGTGGTTACGCACTGACCGACCACGTCAAGCAGTACTACCAGACCACCCGCGTCTGAGCCTTGCAGGAGCCAACATGTTGCTGACCAAAAAATCGTCTGGCACCCGCAGTTCGGGTGGATCGTCCATGGTGCATCACCTGGGCAGGGGGTTGGCCAACGCCATGCCCACCATGGACCGACGGGTGTTCCTGCGACGGTCCGGGCTGGGTGTGGGTGTGGGCCTGGCTGCCACCCAATTGACGCTGGTGAAAAAGGCCAAAGCTGCCGGCGGTGCCGGTGGCATGGGCACTGGCAAGGTGGAGGTCAGGCGCACGGTCTGCACGCACTGTTCGGTGGGGTGTGCGACGGATGCCATCGTGGAAAACGGCGTGTGGGTGCGGCAGGAGCCGGTGTTCGACTCTCCCATCAACCTGGGTGCACATTGCGCCAAAGGTGCTGCCTTGCGCGAGCACGGCCATGGTGAGTACCGCTTGCGCTACCCCATGAAGCTGGTCAACGGCAAATACCAGCGCATCAGCTGGGATCAGGCGCTGAACGAAATCACCGACAAGATGAAGGCGCTGCGCGAAGCAAGCGGCCCCGACAGCCTGTACTTCGTGGGCTCATCCAAGCACAACAACGAGCAAGCCTATCTGCTGCGCAAGTTCGTGAGTTTCTGGGGCACCAACAACTGCGACCACCAGGCGCGCATTTGCCACTCCACCACGGTGGCCGGTGTGGCCAATACCTGGGGTTACGGTGCCATGACCAACTCGTACAACGACATGCAGAACAGCAAGGTCGCCCTGTACATCGGTTCCAACGCGGCTGAGGCCCACCCTGTGTCCATGCTGCACATGCTGCATGCCAAGGAAAAGGGCTGCAAGATGATCGTGGTGGACCCACGCTTCACCCGCACCGCTGCCAAGGCTGACGAGTACGTGCGCATCCGCTCGGGTTCGGACATTCCGTTCCTGTTTGGCCTGGTGCACCACATCTTCAAGAACGGTTGGGAAGACAAAAAATACATCAACGACCGTGTCTACGGGATGGAAAAAGTCCGTGAAGAGGTGATGGCCAAGTGGACTCCCGACAAGGTGGAAGAAGCCTGCGGGGTCAAGGAAGAGCAAATGGCCAAAGTGGCCAAGATGCTGGCTGACAGCCGGCCCGGCACCATCGTTTGGTGCATGGGCCAGACGCAGCACAGCATTGGCAACGCCATGGTGCGCGCATCGTGCATCCTGCAACTGGTGCTGGGCAACGTGGGCAAAACCGGTGGCGGCACCAACATTTTCCGTGGCCACGACAACGTGCAGGGCGCAACCGATGTGGGCCCCAACCCCGATTCGCTGCCCGGTTACTACGGCCTGGCTGCAGGTTCGTGGAAACACTTTGCTGCCACCTGGGGTGTCGAGTACGACTGGATCAAGGCCAAGTACACCGGCAACAACATGGAAAAGCCCGGCATGACCGTGTCCCGCTGGATCGACGGTGTGCTCGAGAAGAATGAACTGATTGACCAGGAGAGCAACCTGCGTGGTGTGTTCTTCTGGGGGCACGCCCCCAACTCGCAGATGCGAGGCCTGGAGATGAAGCGGGCCATGGACAAGCTCGATCTGCTGGTGGTGGTCGATCCGTATCCGTCCGCCACCGCAGCCATGGCAGCCATGCCCGGCAAGGCGGAAGACCTCAACCCCAACCGCGCGGTCTACCTGTTGCCGGCGGCCACCCAGTTCGAGACCAGTGGGTCGTGCACGGCTTCCAACCGCTCCATCCAGTGGCGTGAAAAGGTCATCGAGCCGCTGTGGGAAAGCCGCTCCGACCACATGATCATGTACCAGTTTGCCGAGAAGCTGGGCTTCGGCAAAGAGTTGGTCAAGAACTACAAGATGCAGAAGGTCAAAGGCATGGACGAGCCCATGGTCGAAGACATCCTGCGCGAAATCAACCGCAGTGTCTGGACCATCGGCTACACCGGCCAGAGCCCCGAGCGACTGAAGGCCCACATGCGCAACATGGGCGCGTTCGACATCAAGACCCTCAAGTGCAAGGGCAAGGTCGTGGACAAGGAGACGGGCTACGACATGTCTGGCGACTACTTCGGTCTGCCATGGCCCTGCTACGGCACGCCCGAACTCAAGCACCCGGGTTCGCCCAACCTGTACGACACCAGCAAACACGTCATGGATGGTGGTGGCAACTTCCGCGCCAACTTCGGTGTCGAACGTGAAGGTGTGTCGCTGCTGGCAGAAGACGGTTCGCACTCAGTGGGAGCCGACATCACCACCGGTTACCCCGAACTCGACCATGTGCTGCTCAAAAAATTGGGCTGGTGGGACGAACTCACCGATGCCGAAAAGGCAAAGGCAGAGGGCAAGAACTGGAAGACCGATTCGTCCGGTGGCCAGATCCGCGTGTTCATGCAGAACCACGGTTGCCACCCCTTCGGCAACGCCAAGGCGCGTGCAGTGGTGTGGAACTTCCCCGATGCCATTCCGCAGCACCGCGAGCCCATTTACGGCAACCGCCCCGATCTCATTGCCAAGTACCCATCGCATGATGATCAAAAGAACCGCTGGCGCTTGCCCATTCTGTACAAGTCGCTACAGAAAAAGAACGTTGATGACAAGCTGCACGAAAAATTCCCGCTGGTGATGACCTCGGGTCGCCTGGTCGAATACGAAGGGGGTGGAGAGGAAACCCGCTCCAACCCCTGGCTGGCCGAGTTGCAGCAGGAAATGTTCATCGAGGTCCATCCGGCTGCTGCCGCTGCCCGCAGCGTGCGCAACGGCGACCGCGTGTGGGTGACCACCCCAACCGGTGCACGCCTGAATGTGCAGGCATTGGTGACCGAGCGCGTGGGCCCGGACACCGTGTTCATGCCGTTCCACTTCTCCGGGCGTTGGCAGGGGCAGGACATGCGGCCCTACTACCCCGAGGGTGCCATGCCTGTGGTCCGGGGCGAGGCCATCAACACGGCCACGACCTATGGTTACGACATCGTGACCATGATGCAGGAAACCAAGACGCAAATCTGCAACTTTGAAAAGGCCTGATGCCCGTCGCACGGCAACAGACCACAGGAGTACCACATGGCACGCATGAAATTCATTTGTGACGCAGAACGCTGCATCGAGTGCAACGGTTGCGTCACCGCTTGCAAGAACGAACACGAAGTCCCCTGGGGCGTGAACCGCCGCCGCGTCGTCACGCTGAACGACGGGGTACCGGGCGAAAAATCCATCTCGGTGGCCTGCATGCACTGCAGCGATGCACCTTGCATGGCGGTTTGCCCGGTCAATTGTTTCTACCGCACCGACGAAGGCGTGGTGCTGCACGACAAGGACGTGTGCATCGGCTGCGGCTACTGCAGTTACGCCTGTCCGTTCGGCGCGCCCCAGTTCCCTGGCCAGGGCACCTTTGGTGTGCGCGGCAAGATGGACAAGTGCACCTTCTGCGCCGGCGGCCCCGAAGCCAACGGCAGCCAGGCCGAATTTGAGAAGTACGGCCGCAACCGCCTGGCCGAAGGCAAGCTGCCGGCCTGTGCCGAAATGTGTTCCACCAAAGCCCTGTTGGCTGGTGACGGCGACGTGGTGGCCGACATCCTGCGCAGCCGCGTGGTGCAGCGCGGCAAGGGTGCCGAGGTGTGGGGTTGGGGCACGGCCTACGGCTCACAAACAGCAGGCAAGCCAGCCAAGGAAGGGAGTGCATCATGAAACGTGTAGCCCTCACAACCCTGTGCCTCGCTGGCGCGGTGGCCATGCTGACCGCCTGCGGCGAGCGTCCCCAGACCAACGGCGGGCTGACCGGCGCAAAGCGCGATGCCTCACCGGTGTCCGGTACCGATGCGGCCGTCTTCCGCCAGGGTGGCTGGAAAGCGGGTGACCAGGCTGCCTGGTCTCAGCAACTCAAGGCCCGTGCCCAGTACGGCATGAACGACCACTCCCGTACCACCAACTGAAGCGGGGTGTTTCACATGAACCGATCCATCGTGCAATGGCTCATGGCCGCTGCGCTGACGCTGTGTGCCGCCGGGGGTGCCTGGGCTGCCGATGCGCCTGCCGCAGGGGGCGTGAAGAGTGCCAATATTTTCGACGTCAAACCCGAGGCCAGCGAACAGCCGGGCTACGCCGGGCAGACCAATGCCGAACGCGCCAAGGTGCAACCCGGCAACAACGCGCCCATGTGGCGGCAGGTGGGGGGTGGTGTCACCGGCTTCAGCAGCTTGCCCGTCACGCAGGCACCCGAGGCGGGCAACCTGATCCAGCCGTTTGTGCAGTACCCCGGCAGCAGCCTGACGAATGCGGGTGAAGCCTGGCGGCAGGTGCGCAACCACTGGATCCTGCCCTACGGCGGCTCGCTGCTGCTGATCGTGCTGATTGCGGTGGGCATTTTCTACAAGACCAAAGGGCCGCTGGGTGGGCACATTGCCGACACGGGTCGCAAGATCGAGCGGTTCACGCCGTTTGAGCGTGCAGCGCACTGGGCCAACGCAGGTGCGTTTGTGGCCCTGGCGGTGTCGGGCGTTGTGATGGCATTCGGCAAGTTCTTCATCCTCCCGGTCATCGGTGGCACCTTGTTCGGCTGGCTGACGTATGTGCTGAAGAACCTGCACAACTTTGTCGGCCCGCTGTTTGCCGTGTCGCTGCTGGTGCTGGTGTTCACCTTCCTGAAGGACAACATCGCCAATGCTGCGGATTTCAACTGGTTGAAAAAAGCCGGTGGCATGGTGGGTGACCACCAGGTGCCGTCGCACCGTTTCAACGCGGGTGAAAAAGGCATGTTCTGGTGGGGCGTGTGCTTCCCTGGCCTGGTGCTGGTGGGCAGTGGCTTCGTGCTGAACAAACTGGTACCTGGCCTGGGTGATGTGCGCAGCGACATGCAGATCGCGCACATGATCCACGCGGTGGCCGCCGTGGTGGCGCTGGTGGCGCTGATCGGTCATGTCTACATGGGCACGGTCGGCGTCAAAGGCGCTTACGAAGGCATGAAAACCGGTTTTGTCGACGAGGCCTGGGCCAAAGAGCACCATGAACTGTGGCACGACGATGTCAAGTCCGGCAAGATTCCTGCTTTGCGCAGCCAGACTGCGGCCGAACAACTGGCCGCCCAGGGGGCGGCGGTGGCTGCATCCCGTCCCGCTTGAGCCTGACCAACGAGGGTAGACCATGAAACGCACGATTGTTCTGATGGCCGCAGCCACACTGGCCGCCACCGCCTGGGCCAAGTTGCCCCCACCCAGTGACGAAGCCAAGGCCAAAGCAGCCGAGGCAGCCGCCAAGGCTGCACATGGCGGCAAGGTGGAAGCCTACTTGCTGTGCAAGTCGCAAAACAAGGTGGTGGCGCACTACACCAAAACCGCTGCGGCGGCCAGCAAAGAAGCCAAGGTGCCTGCAGCGCCCGCAGCGTGCGCAGACCCCGGTCCCTACGTGGCCGCTGCGCCAGCCGGGGCAGCGCCTGCGGCACCTGCGGTGGCTGCTGCACCGGCGGCAGCGGCCCCCAAAAAGCCCTGACGCCTGCGCGCACCTGCGTCTGTGCCAAACTGGCCGCCCTGTGCGGCCATTTTTGTTCCCCGCCAGCCGGAATTGTTTCGTACCGTTTGCATGACTGAATCTGACTGTTCCACTCCCCGCATGCCGCACCTGACGGCGGCTCAGGTGCCGCTGACCTGTGATGTGACGGTCATCAACGAGTTCGGCCAGCCACAGCGCATCGCCATTCCGGCCGAACGTGCGCTGACGGTGTACGTCGACAAGCGCGAGCTCGTCACGCTGATGACCCTGGGCGGCCACCCCGAGTGGCTGGTGCTGGGGTACCTGCGCAACCAGCGGCTGGTCACCTCGCTGGACGACATCGAATCCGTCACGGTGGACTGGGATGTGGGGGCAGCCGCCGTCAAAACCCGGCATGGCATCGATGAAATCGAGGCCAAAACCGCCAGCAAGGTGGTCACCACCGGGTGCGGTCAGGGCAGCATGTTCGGCTCTCTGATGGCCGAGGTGGAGCGCCTGCAGTTGCCGGTCAAGGCCACTCTGCGCCAGAGTCAGTTGCAAAACGTGGTCAACACCATCCGTTTGCAGGACAGCACCTACAAGTCAGCGGGTTCGGTGCACGGTTGTGGTCTTTTCAGGGGAGACGAGCTGCTGCTGTTCGTCGAAGACGTGGGGCGGCACAACGCAGTGGACACCATTGCCGGGTGGATGTGGCTGCAAGACCCGGCTCAGATGCGCGGTGATGACAAGGTGTTCTACACCACCGGGCGGCTGACCAGCGAGATGGTCATCAAGTCGGCCCAGATGGGCATTCCCGTGGTGGTGTCGCGCAGCGGCATGACGCAAATGGGACTGGCCGTGGCCCAGCAGGTGGGGCTGTGTGCCGTGGGCCGCGCCACTCACCGGCGCATGCTGTGCTTCTCGCACCCGGAGCGGCTGGTGTTCGATGCCATGCCGCCTGTGCCCCGCCGTGAGGTGTCAGAGTCCGACATGCAGCCCGCTGTTGCCTGACAATCCGGGTTTTGCGGAGATTCACAGCCATGTCAGACCGACAAGTACACGTCATCAACCATCCCCTGGTGCAGCACAAGCTCACCCTCATGCGGCGCAAGGACACCAGCACCAAGAGCTTCAGGGAGCTGGTGCACGAAATCAGCGCCATGCTGGCCTACGAAATCACGCGGGACATGCCCACGCACCTGATCGAGATCGAGACGCCGCTGGAGACCATGATGTCCCCGGTGATCGACGGCAAAAAAATTGTGCTGGCATCCATCCTGCGGGCGGGCAACGGCTTTTTGGATGGCATGCTGAACGTCATTCCCGCCGCGCGCGTGGGTCACATTGGCCTGTACCGCGACCCTGACACCTTGCAGGCCGTGGAGTACTACTTCAAGATGCCACAGCACATGGACGAGCGCGATGTCATCGTGCTCGACCCCATGCTGGCCACCGGCAACTCTGCCGTGGCCGCTGTGGACCGGATCAAGCAGCTCAAGCCCCGCTCCATCCGTTTTGCCTGCCTGGTGACGTGCCCGCAGGGCCTGAAAACCTTTCACGACCACCACCCCGACGTGCCGGTTTACACGCCATCGGTGGACCGGGCCCTGAACAGCCACGGCTACATCGTGCCAGGCTTGGGCGATGCGGGCGACCGGATATTCGGCACCAAGTAAATTTTGGTCAGCCGTTGAGTGTGGCGGCAAGTCAGGCGAGCCACATGCATTGATGGGCCCGCAGGGGCGGCCAGCAGACAAGTCCCCTCGCAGGCAGGGTGTCGTCAACCTGCGGTAAGGTGTGGCGCTTGGTTGCGTGCCACCTGTGCCGCCGGAACGGACCGGTGGAACCGCTGGCCCCACACGCCTACACGGCCCTTCGAGGTTTTCAGGTTCGAGACCACCCCATGACCCACCCACCTATCCCCCGCCCCGGTGCCTGGCAATTGGCGCTGCGCGCGCTGTGGCGCGACTTTCGCGCGGGCGAGCTGCGCCTGCTGCTGGTGGCGGTCACGCTGGCGGTGGCGGCACTCACGTCGGTGGGCTTTTTTGCTGACCGGTTGCAAGGGGGTTTGCAGCGCGACGCCCGGCAACTGCTGGGTGGCGATGCGGTCCTCAGTTCTGACAATGTCCCACCGCCCGCCGCCCAGGCTGAAGCCGACAAGCTGGGCTTGCAGACCAACCAGAGCCTGAGTTTTCCGACCATGGGCCGGGCGGGTGCCGAACACGGTGGCGGGGCTCGGCTGGTTGCGTTGAAAGCCGTCAACCCTGGCTACCCCTTGCGTGGCAAGCTGGTGGTGGCGCCCGATGCCGCCTCGGCGGGGCAACCCGCATCGGGTGTGCCTGCACCTGGTACCGCGTGGGTGGATGCCGCTTTGCTGGTGGCACTCAACCTTCAGGTGGGCCAGACCCTGTGGTTGGGCGATGCGCAGTTCACCATCGATCAGGTGATCGTGACCGAGCCTGACCGTGGCGGTGGTTTCATGACCTTTGCGCCCCGCGTCATGGTGCATGCCGATGACCTGCCCGCCACCCGTCTGGTGCAGCCCGCCAGCCGCATCACCTGGCGGTTGGCAGTGGTCGGGTCTGACGATGCGGTGCGACGCTTCAGCGCCTGGGCGCAGGCGGCAATCGAGGCGGGCAAGTTGCGTGGTGCGCGCATGGAGTCGCTCGAATCGGGGCGGCCTGAGATGACCCAGACCCTGGGACGGGCCGAAAAATTTCTCAACCTGGTGGCCTTGCTGGCTGCCTTGCTCAGCGCAGTGGCGGTTGCCATTGCAGCACGCGGGTTTGCGCAGCGCCACCTGGACGACTGTGCCATGTTGCGTGTGCTGGGCTTGAGCCAGCGGACCATGGCCTGGTCGTTTGCGTTGGAGTTCCTGGTGGTGGGTGTGTTGGCCAGCGTGCTGGGGGTGGCGTTGGGTTTTGCCGTCCACCATGTGTTTGTGGTGTTGCTGGGCAGCCTGTTGAGTGTGGCCTTGCCGGCTGCCAGCCTGTGGCCCGTGCTGTTCGGGCTGGGGCTGGGGCTGACGTTGATGGTGGCCTTCGGCCTGCCACCCGTGCTGCAACTGGCGCGGGTACCGCCGCTTCGCGTCATCCGGCGTGACGTGGGTGGCCTCAAGCCTGTGTCGGTGGGCGTGTTGGCGCTGGGGTTGGCCGGGTTCGCGACCATGCTGCTGGCAGTCAGCCGCGACCTGACGTTGGGTGCCCTGGCCGTGGGGGGCTTTGCCGCTGCGGTGGTGGTGTTCGCGGTCATCAGCTTCGGGGCGGTCAAGCTGTTGCGTGGGGTGGTCACCGAAGGCAACGCGCCGCGCTGGCTGTTGCTGGCCACCCGCCAGCTGTCAGCACGGCCAGGTTATGCCGTGGTGCAGGTCAGTTCACTGGCTGTCGGTTTGCTGGCACTCGTGCTGCTGGTGCTCTTGCGCACCGACCTGATTGACAGCTGGCGCAAGGCCACGCCGCCTGATGCGCCCAACCGCTTTGTCATCAATGTGCAGCCCGATCAGGCGGATGCCTTCCAGGCCCACCTGCGTGCAGCGGGTGTGACCCGGTACGACTGGTACCCCATGATGCGCGGGCGGCTGGTGCAGATCAACGGCCAGGCCATCGACCCCAATGTCCTGTCCACTGACCGGGCACGCCGGTTGGTCGAGCGTGAATTCAACCTGTCGCATGCCACACAGGCTCCGGTGCACAACCAGGTGGTGGCCGGGCAGTGGCTGGCCGACGAAGCAGACGGGGCCAGCGTGGAAGAAGGGCTGGCCCAGGAGCTGGGGCTGAAGCTGGGTGACACTCTCACGTTTGACCTGGCAGGCCAGTTGCGCACCAGTCGCATCACCACCTTGCGCAAGGTGGACTGGGGCAGCATGCGCGTCAATTTCTTCGTGATGTATCCGGTGGCGAGCATGGGCGACACGCCCGTGACTTACATCAGCGCCTTCAGGGCACCCGGCGGTGCCACCGGAACGCCTGCCGATGCGCAGGCCGGTGCGGTGTTCGACAACACGCTGGTGCGTGACTTTCCCAACATCACCAACGTGGACATGAGCAGCACGATTGCACAGGTGCAGCAGGTGCTGGGGCAGGTGATACGCGCGGTGGAGTTTCTGTTTGGCTTCACGCTTGCGGCCGGGCTGGTGGTGCTGTTTGCCGCTGTGTCGGCCACGCGGACCGAACGCGAGCGTGAATTTGCCATCATGCGTGCCGTCGGGGCCAGTGCCCGGCTGCTGAGCCAGGTGCAGCGCACCGAGTTGCTGGGCGTCGGTTTGCTGGCGGGTGTGCTGGCGTCGGCTGTGGCATCGGTGGTGGGCTGGGCGCTGGCGCGTTACGCCTTTGAGTTTGCTTGGAATCCGTCGGTCTGGGTGGTGCTGGGTGGTTCGCTGGCCGGTGCCGTGCTGGCACTGGCCGCAGGCTGGTGGAGTTTGCGCAGCGTGCTCCAGACTCCCGTGGTGGCCACTTTGCGACGTGCCACCACCCAATGATTGATTGCTGACATGACAGCCGATTCCTCTCCGACACCCCACCCAGCCCCCGCCACACCGTACGAATGGATCGGTGGCGAGCCGCGCGTCAAGGCGCTGGTTGACCGTTTTTATGACCTCATGGACCTGGAACCCGCCTACGCCCAACTGCGTGCCAGCCATGGCAGCACGCTGGACGATGCACGCCAGAAGTTGTTCTGGTTTCTCTGCGGCTGGCTGGGCGGCCCGGACTACTTTGTGGAGCGCTTCGGCCACCCAAGGCTGCGCGCACGGCACATGCCGTTTTCCATTGGCATCGTCGAGCGCGACCAGTGGCTGGCCTGCATGGACCAGGCCATGGCAGAAACGGGCGTGGACCCGGCATTGCACGCCCGGCTGAACACCAGCTTCTTCCAGACAGCAGACTGGATGCGCAACCGGGCGGGTAACTGATATTTTGGTAGCAAACGACACAATAAATAAAAGCGATAGGAGGCAAAATAATGTCAAATTCAGTGGAGAAATTGCTGCAAGACCTTCAACTGTTGGATGGCCCGCAGTTCGCCACCGTGCAGGCGGTCAGGGAGTTGGTTGCCGAGCAGTTTGCGGCGGTGCATGAAGAGGTGAAGTACGGCGGCATCCTGTTCACGGCGGGTGTGCCGTTCGGTGGTGTGTTTGCTTACCAGTCGCATGTGTCGGTCGAGTTCAGCCAGGGCGCGAAGATCGCAGACCCGTACGGTCAGCTCGAAGGCAAGGGCAAAGGCCGGCGGCACATCAAGTTGCGCAGTGTGGACGACATCCCGGCAAAGCAGCTCGCGGCTTACCTGCCTCTTGCGCACCGTGCGGCGGGTGGATAAATTCCACCGCTTGCGCCGCCACCCTCCACACCAGGAACCCTGCCATGTTTGCCAAACGTCCCGTCCACATCGGCCTGTCAGCCCGCATCACGCATCCTGAGGTGGGTGGGGTCGGGCTCAAAGGCAAAACCCTGCAAGTGCTGGAGCAGTCGGTGGCACAGTGGGCTGCCTCGCGTGACACGCTGGTGCTCATGGTGCCCTCGGTCATGCAGGATGGCGCGTTGATGCGCAGCAACATTCGCGTGCGTGACTATGCCCGCTACCTGGACGGCCTGATTTTGCAGGGCGGGGCCGATGTCAGCCCCCGCGCCTATGGCGAAGAACCGCTGCGCCCCGAGTGGAGTGGCGATCCGGTGCGCGATGCCTACGAACTGGAGCTGGTGCACGAGTTCATGGAAGAGGGCAAACCCATTCTGGGCATCTGCCGGGGCATGCAGCTCATCAACGTGGCGTTGGGCGGCAGCCTGTGGCAAGACCTGCCCAGCCTGTGCCCTGGCCCTGTGCCGCACGAAACCACGGCCTACGAACAGAACGCCCACCCGGTGCGCTTTGTAGAGGGCGGCCAAATGGCCCGCTGGTTTGGTGGCGTGCAGGGTGGGCTGGTGGCATCCATTCACCACCAGGCCGTGCGCCGCCTGGGCAAAGGCCTGGTGACCGAGGCAGTGGCCGACGACGGCGTGGTCGAAGCCATCCGTTGGAGCGGCCGCAGCTTTGTGTGTGGGGTGCAGTGGCACCCCGAGTTCCACCACCTGGGCCAGCAGGAGATGCTGGACTGCCACCCGCTGCTCGACGCGTTCCTGGACGCGGCGCGCAAGGCGTGACCTGCACGCGACAGCTTGCCGTGCGGGGCCTTTGCAGCAGACTCACAATCGAAATCTTTTTTGCTTCAACCCAACACAGGAGACACAGGTATGTTCAGTCACGTCATGGTCGGTTCCAACGACATCGAGCGTTCCAAACGGTTCTACAACGCGGTGCTGGGGGTGCTCGGTGCGGGCGAGCCCATGGTCAACCAGGCTGGCACCGGCCACACGCGGCTGTTCTACCGCCACGACGGCGCAACGTTCTGCGTGTCGGAGCCGATCGACGGTGCGCCGGCCACCCATGCCAACGGTGGCACCATCGGGTTCAAATGCAACTCGCCTGAGCAAGTGGCGCAGTTCCATGATGTGGCAGTGGCCAACGGCGGCACCTCCATCGAGCAGCCACCGGGCCTGCGCGAGAACAAGATGGGCGCGCTCTACCTGTCATACGTGCGCGACCCGGACGGCAACAAGCTGTGTGCGCTGCACCGGCCTGCGCAACCCAAATGAGCGGTTCTCAGAGGCAGAGCGTCTTTCGCCCAGCCTCTGAATTGCTTGCCCCCGGTGCGTTCGGGCCGCTGCGGCACTGCCCATGGCTGCGGGTGGCGCGGTCAGGCCAGCCACTTCTGCATGAAGCTGGCTTGCCCGGCTGCAGGGTCCAACTCGTAGGGTGCGAACCCAAACCGCACATAGCTGTGCAACGCGGGCTGGTTGCCCGTCAGCACTTCCAGGGTCAGCTTGCAGCAACCCCGTGCGCGGGCGTGCGCTTCGGCAGCTGCCAGCAGCGCCTGACCGATGCCTTGCCCGCGGTGGTCGGGCAGCACAGCCATGTCGTGGATGTTCATCAGCGGACGTGCCTTGAACGAGGAGTATCCCTCCATGCAGTTGACCAGGCCCACCGGCTGGCCATCCAGCCAGGCCACGAAACTGGCCACGCCGGGGCGGGCGGCCAGGTCGCTGCACAGGCGGGATTTGACATCGTCGGCCAGCGGTTCCCCGCCGCCCATCGGGTCGCGGGCGTAGGCATCGAGCAGCATCAGCAAGGCGTTGCAGTGGGCGGGCTGGGCGAAATCGACCGGGGAGACGATCAGTGTCATGGGTGTGAAGCCGCACGCAGGGCGTGCGGGGTAGGTGCATTCAGCCCACATTGTCAGTCAGACTGCCTCAAGCTGGCGGTGCAGGGTCTCGGGTCGGGGCAAAGGCCAACCAGGCTTTGAGTGCGCAAGTGGGCAGCTTTCTCCACGGTGCGGATTTTCCACGGTGCGGTGGCGTTGCGGGTAGCATCGCCAGTCAACCCCGCCACTCGGAAGCCACCCGTGCCACCCCGTCTGCTGCACCGCGTTCCCGCCGGTTTGCCGGCGTTTCTGGGTCCCATTCACCCGCCTTGCTACGTGCACCGGGCACCGCAGTGGCAGGTGACAGCATTGGTGGGCACGGCTGCTGCGCTGGTGGGGGCGGGTCTGGCGTACATCGCTTGGCAAGGCTGGCAGCGCGACCTGACTGCGCCCGAGTGGGCCATGGGTGCGTTCATGATCCCGTTTCTGTTGCTGTTGCTGCGCCCGGTCAGCTGGCGCTCACCCGTCGTGCTGGTGGCTGATGTGCGGGGCATTCATTTTTTGGGCGGGCGAGAAAGCGCGTTCGTGCCCTGGGCAGAAACGGGGCCGCTGTCCATCGAGCGGGCGCGCACCCAGGCCGGTGTGGCCCGCTGCGTGATCGTCACCATTGCCAGCAGCTCCCCTTTTTGGGAGGCCGCGCGGCAATCGGCCTTCAGCGCCTGGCTGATGGGTGACGAGCAACCCCCTGGCTACTTTCGCATGCCCATTGTCAGCCAGGGCGTGGCACCGGCGCAGACGCTGGCCTGCCTGGAGGCTTTGCGTGAACAAGGCGGCAAGCCGTGAGTGCTGCAACCGATTGCACACCCGGTGTGCACCTGCAAAGCCAGCACACCATTCGACCGTTTGCGCCTGCCGATGCAACGGCCTGTCGGGCCATTTTTTGCAGCAATGTGCCACGTCATTTTGCGCCGGATGAACAGCCTGAATTTGAAGCGTTTCTGGCCAACCCGGTCGGTGACTATTGGGTGCTGGAGACTGCAGGGGCGTTGGTCGCATGCGGTGGGAGCCGGGTTGACGGAAACGTCGGCAGGCTGATCTGGGGCATGGTGCATGCCGCGCACCATGGAACGGGCGTGGGCCGGGCGTTGCTGTGGTGGCGCCTGGACCACCTGTGCCGCCGGTCAGACCTGGTGGCCGTTGCCATCGAAACCAGCCAGCGGGCAGAAGGCTTTTTTGCGCGCCATGGGTTTGAGGTGACCCGGCGCGTGCCCGATGGTTTTGGCCCAGGGCTGGACAGTGTGGACATGCACCTGCAAGCCGAGCGTTGGCACCGGTGGGAACGTGGCGCATGGCTGTAAGAGAACTGAACTTAAAAATTGCCTCTGTCGCTTTATTTAAAAGCGCAAGACGCTATGTTTTTTAGTGTTTATCAATTGAAAACTCGCCTGCCATGGACGATATGACGCACTTTCTCGACATTTACGGCCATCTGCCCCGTGCGGGCCCAGGCTCCACGGCATCCACCCGCCGGGCTTGGGCGCTGATGACGGACCTGCCCGCGTCACCGCGCGTGCTGGACATCGGGTGCGGGCCGGGCGTGCAGACGGTGGACCTGCTGCAACTCACGGCGGGCCAGGTGCTGGCGCTGGACTTTCTGCCGCTGATGGTCGAGCGAACCCGTGCGCTGGCGGCGCAGGCCGGTGTGGCCGACCGGCTGACCGTGCTGCAACAAGACATGCACGAGATGGACTTTGCCCCCGCCAGCTTCGACGTGGTGTGGTCTGAGGGTGCCATTTACAACCTGGGCTTCGAGAACGGTTTGAACAAGGTCAAGCCCTTCGTGCGCTCAGGCGGGCACGTGGTGGTCAGCGAAGCGGTGTGGCTGCAGCCCGCCCCGCCCGCACTGGTGGTGGCCCATTGGCAGGAGTACCCCGAAATCGACACCATTGCCCACAAGCTCGCCGTTATCGGTAGGCTGGGGTACACGCTGCAAGGGCATTTTGTGCTGCCCGAGTCCGACTGGACCACCGACTACTACGACCCCATGGAACGCCTGTTGCCGCTGAAAGCGAAACAATGGGCAGGTGGACCGGACGAAGACAAAGGCCTGGCGGTGATTGACGAGGCTCGGCGCGAGATCGCGATGTACCGGCAGAACTCGGCCTGGTATGGCTATGCTTTTTTTGTCATGAAACGCCGGGGCTGACGAGGCGGTTGGCTGGCCTGCCCCCTGCACACGGGCGTGAACAAGGGGGTCTTGCATGGAGGACGAACATGGACAAACCTGCAACCGTTTCGGTTCAAGTTCATGCCGGGTACCTGCCTGGCTGCGTGGGCCGCATCGTGGAGCTGCACGCCACTTACTACGCGGCCAAAGCCGGGTTTGGCGTGCCCTTCGAAGCGAAGGTGGCGCGTGAGCTGGCCGACTTCTGCCAGCGTCTCCGCCCCGACCGCGACGGCCTGTGGCTGGCCGTGGCAGATGGGCGCATTGAAGGCTCGATTGCCATCGACGGCCTGCATGCCGATGCCGAGGGGGCGCACCTGCGCTGGTTCATATTGTCGGATCGCCTCAGGGGGCGGGGCGTTGGCAGGCAATTGCTGGCGCACGCCACGGCTTTCGCAGATGCCAGGCGGTTCGCCAGAACCTACCTGTGGACGTTTGCAGGACTCGATGCTGCGCGGCACCTCTACGAGTCGGCAGGCTTTCGCCTGGCGCACGAGGCGGCGGGCGAGCAGTGGGGCACCCGTGTGGCCGAGCAACGGTTCGAACGGGTGGTGAGTTGAGCGCTTGAGCGGCCTGCATCGGGCGCGGAGGCGTGTGGGGTGAGGCAGCGGGTGCACCTACCGGCCAGTTCAGCCTTCTCGATGCTCAGGGTGCGGCCTTTTTGGCTTCCGACGCTTCCATCTGTTGCTGCACCACCTGCGCCAGCAGACGCATGGTTTGTCGCCGGTCGTCCGCACTCATGCCAGCCAGCCAGGCTTTGAACTTGTCGAGCTCCGGATGGGGTGACGGTGGCTTGGCTTTGCCGGACGGATCAGAGCTGGCTTTTGTGGTCATGCTGGCTGGCAACCTCTCAAATGCCCGTGTTGCAACCCCAACCCAACGGTGCCGATGGTGGCTGGGTGGCCATGGGCCGGGTGGAGGGTCGGAAGTTTGCCACACGGTGTTCGCGCGGCGCCTACACGGCACCCACACGGCGCGCGTGGGTTCACGCTTGCAAACAAAAAACGGCTCTGGCGCTTGTTTCATAAAGATATTCAGCTATAAAAATAAATTTCATAGCATCTGTCGCTTTCAAAACAAGCGCTGGAGGCAATTTTTGTGTTTGAGGATGTCGCCCGTCACGCCCCCAGCGTCATCAAACTGGCATTCCCGCCCGCTGCCGCCGTGTTGGTGCTGACGCTGCGCTCGGCCACCAGCCGGGCCAGGGGTACGGGCGCACCGGGGGGAAGGGTGGTCAGCGTGACGATGGCACCAGGGCGCTGCGACAGCACTTGTGCCGTGTGCAGGTGGTCTGTAGGTTGGCCGTGGCACAAAGCGGCGTCGGCATCTGCCCGCGCCCAATCGTTGCGCAGCTCGATGTGCGCCTGGACCTTGGGTGGCAGGGCTGCATGCAGGCTGGCGGCGACCGGGTGGTGGCTGTCCCACACGGCTGTGCTGCCAACCGCCAGCACAGCGGCCAGTTGGGTCAGCAGGTCGTCTGCGGCGTTGGGCTGCTGCCCCACGGTGCACAGCACGTGCTGGCGGGCGTGCACCTGGTACACGTTGCGTTCGCCGGTGGGGCCCGGCAGTGTGGCCTGCAAACCTGCGGGGTTGCAGGCTGCCAGACGGGCGCACTGGTGGGACAGTGGCAGCCGGTTCTGCGCCGCTGCCCAGTCATGCATGGCCTGCAGCGCGGGTTTGGCCTGGGGCAGGCCCACGGCACCGCTGGCCTGCACGCTGCGCAGGGCGGCGTCGTCAGGGCTGTGCGCCAGCAGGCGCAGCAGGTACAGCGGGCCACCCGCCTTGGGGCCGGTGCCCGACAGGCCTTCGCCCCCAAACGGTTGCACGCCCACTACCGCGCCCACCATGTTGCGGTTGACATATACGTTGCCGGCATGGGTGTGGTCGATCACCTGGACAATGGTTTCGTCGATGCGCGTGTGGATGCCCAGCGTCAGCGCGTAGCCGGTGTCGTTGATCTGCTGCAGCAAAGTGGGCAGGTCGGCACGGCGGTAGCGCACCACGTGCAGCACGGGGCCGAACACCTCACGGCCCAGTTCGGCCAGATCGTCCAGTTCGATCAGGGTCGGCTGCACGAAAGTGCCTGCGGCGCGGTCGGTGCTGCTGGCATGTGCCAGGCGGTGCACGCGGTGGCCCGTGTCGGCCATGCGCTGCACGTGGGCCTCGATAGTGGCTTGCGCCCGGGCGTCAATCACCGGTCCCATGTCGGTGTGCAGCTGGGCGGGTGTGCCCATGCGGATTTCGGCCATCGCGCCCTTGAGCATGTGCAGCAGGCGGTCGGCCACGTCTTCCTGCACGCACAGCACGCGCAGGGCCGAGCAGCGCTGGCCTGCGGCTTCGAAGGCAGACGCCACGGCGTCGGTGGCCACTTGTTCCAGCAGGGCAGATGAATCGACCACCATGCAGTTCTGGCCACCGGTTTCGGCCACCAGCGGCACGGCCTGGCCGTGGGCGTTCAGCCGCTGCGCCAGCGTGGTTTGCAGGGCGCGGGCGGTTTCGGTGGAACCGGTGAACAGCACGCCTTGGGTGCGAGCGTCGGCCACCAGTGGCTGGCCCACGTCTTTGCCGTAGCCGGGCAGCAGTTGCACGGCGGCGGGCGGCACCCCGGCTTGCCACAGCAGGCGCACGGCCAGGGCGGCAATGGCGGGGGTGGCTTCGGCCGGTTTGGCCAGCACGGTGTTGCCGGCGGCCAGGGCGGCAGCCACCTGCCCCATGAAGATGGCCAGCGGGAAGTTCCACGGGCTGATGCACACCACCGCGCCCAGCGGGCGGTGGGTGGCGGGGTCGAACTCGCGCCGCACCTGGGCGGCGTAGTAGCGCAGGAAGTCCACCGCCTCGCGCACCTCGGCCACGGCGTGGGACCAGGTTTTGCCTGCCTCGCGCACCAGCAGGGCCATGGCGCGGGGCGTGTCGGCTTGCAACAGGTGGGCGGCTTGCTCCAGCAGGGCGGCGCGCTGGGCGGGGGGCACAAGGGCCCAAGCGGGTGCAAAGTCGGCGGCGGCTTGCAGCGCGGCGTTCACTTCGGCGGGCTTGGCGTGGCGCACGCTGCCC
>ERZ761609.638-NODE-638-length-38595-cov-774.898210_pt1 | contig 38595 bp, 32 predicted proteins | sample MGYA00511163_ERZ761609 | MGnify/ENA primary metagenome ERZ761609 (study PRJEB28899, sample SAMN02445070) | bioreactor sludge metagenome | biome: EBPR sludge | place: Australia: Brisbane, Thorneside Wastewater Treatment Plant | collected 2011-12-16 ...
ATTCTCCGCCATCTTTGCGCGCCAGATATCCGCGGTTCTTCGCAGCCACTAACACCAGGAGTAGCCGTCGTTGGCATTGGTCGTCGAACTCAGGCCAAAGAACAGACGCACGACGATGATCGTCGCCGCGATCGCCATAAACACGCCACAGACGAGCTTCGTGGCGTTGAACAGGCTGCCGCCGACCGGTGGCGGCCCGGCATGCCGACCTTCTCGAAATCGACCGCCGAGAGCTGCAGCACCTGTGTGCCGCCGGACTCCGTCTCGCTGCCGCTGTCGCGGGTCGGAATCGCCCCTTCGACGACGAGCACGTAGCCTCCCTTGTTCTCGGCCATCGCCGTCTTGCGCGCCTGCTCGGCCTGATGACCGGCAGCGGCAAACAGCGTTTCGTGATAATCGAGCGAAATCACATCGAGAATCAGCTTTTCCAGCGTCCGATGCTCGGCTCGCAGCATCGACTCGCTGCAGCCTGTGCACTCCTGGAAACGCAGCCAGATCACCGACTGCCGCTTCTTGCTCGCCACCGCCTCGGCGACCGCCGCGTCGGCGCCTGGCGGCAGCCCGAGACTGGCCGCCAGGGAGCCGCAGAATTGCAGAAACTCGCGTCGCCGCATGCCGAGTCGTTCGCTTGCCGCGGCGATACGCGAGTCGCCTTCGAGCTGCAGCAGACTGCTGTTTGCCATCTTGTGGTTCCCCTCTCTCGTCGTCCGACCGCCGGTCGGGAGCTTGACACCGCTTGCGTCCGGAACGCCGCAGCGCATCCTGCAGGAACTGCACACAAGAACTTTGCCAGGGGAGGAAATACGAACAAAACAGAAGGACAGCCCGTTTCCACCGGTTCTTTCCGGGGTGGCTGCCTTACACTTCGCTGCCGAACTGGAAAGTTTCTTTCCACCCCGATCTGCCCGAAGCCGATCGCCAGCCGCTCCTGCCGCGTGGCGGCGGGCGGTTGCCGAGAAACCCTTATGGCGAGACTTCATGGGGGCGTTGCAGCCGTCGACGATTGGCTCTACGATCAGCGCATGTGCTGCGTTGTCCTTCGGGCCAGTTTCCGGAATGTCGTGCCGCTGCCGACCGGAGGCGTCGCGCCGCACGGTCGCGCTGGCGGACGAACGGACCTGGCGGACGAACGGACCTGACGCTCGGCGGAGCTGCGGTACACCGCTGCCGATCGGTCGATGGCCGAGCCTGAACCACCGCCCGCGCGTCCACTGCGACGCCCGCTGCTCGGACCGGAGTCGATCGCCGATGCGCAGTCGGGCCTTGAGGAAGTCGGTGAGGCGGTCTGGGTCGAGGTGATCCACAAGATGGACGAGGTCTACAACGACCTCCTGCAATACGAGGTGGTGCTCGAGCAGAAGAACGCTGCCCTCGAAGACTCGCAGCAATTCATCGAGAGCGTTCTTGCGTCGATGTCCGACATCCTGATCGTCTGCAACCGGCACGGTGCGATCCAGGAGGTCAACGACTCGCTGCGGCGCTGCGTCGGCCTCGACGAGAGCCACTTGCGGGGGCGACCACTCGCCGACCTGTTTGCCGACGAAGCTTCGCGGCAGCGTGCGCGCGATTTCTTCTCGGCGGCCCGTCCGCTGGCGGTGCAGGATTGTGAACTGCTGATCAGCGGTCGTGATGGCAGTCCACTGCCGGTCTCGCTGAACTGCACGCCACGCCTTTCGGGCACCGGCAAGCTGTGGTCGGAATGGTCGTCACCGGCCGCCCGGTGGGGGAGTTGCGGCGGGCTTACCACGCCCTGCGACAGGCGCACGAGGATCTCAAGCGGACGCAGCAGCAACTCGTGCAGGCCGAGAAGATGGCCTCACTCGGCTGTCTCGTTGCCGGGGTGGCGCACGAGCTGAACAATCCGATCAGCTTCGTTCTCGGCAATGTACTGGCGATTCGCCGTTATGCTGCGCGCCTGCAGACCTATATCGAGGCGGTACATTCGCAGGAGTGCCAGCGCTCGCCTGAGCTCGATCGGTTGCGCCACGAGTTGCGCATCGACCGCATCATGGCGGACCTCGAGTCTCTGCTCGACGGCATGATCCAAGGTGGCGAGCGAACACGCGACATTGTCGATGGACTCAGGCGCTTTTCGGCGATCGACCGCCGTGCGGACGAGCCGTTCAATCTCGCCGACGTCGTCAGCCGGGCGGTACGCTGGGTGACGCGCTCGGGGCCGCGCAACTTCCAGATGACGGTCGATCTGCCCTGTTCGATCCCTTCTTCAGCACCAAGCCCGTGGGGCAGGGCACCGGGCTCGGCCTGTCGATCAGCTACGGCATCGTCGAGCGGCACGGTGGCCGCCTCCAGGCCAGCAACCGTGAACAGGGTGGAGCGCTGTTCATCCTGAGCCTGCCATTCGCGCAGTCGCTGCCCTGATCCGGGGGGGGCCGCACGTGGCCGCCGCCGGTCGCCGGTCGGGCGGCGGCCTTTCAGGTGCCCATGACGCGGTTCTTGCCGGCGCGCTTGGCGAGGTACATCGCCTGATCAGCCCGCCGGATCGCGTCTTCACCGGACTCATCCGGGAGCAGTTCGGCGACACCGGCGCTGAAGGTGATCAGGATCTTCTCGTTGCCGGCGAGGAAGAAGTTCCGCGTCAGTTCCCGCTGCAGGCGTCGCATGGTCGTCATGCCCTCGTCGAGGCGGGTGTCCGGCATCAGGATCACGAACTCCTCGCCGCCGTAGCGCGCCAGCGTGTCGACCGGTCGCATGTACTGACGGACGACCTGCACCAGGTGGATCAGGGCGTCATCACCCGTCGCGTGCCCGAGGCGGTCGTTGATCTGCTTGAAGTTATCGACGTCGAGCAGCGACAGCGAGAGTGGCTGCTCGGCCTTGCGACGCATGCTGGCAATCTCGCGCGCCAGCGCCTCGTCAAGGCCGCGCCGGTTGAGGACGTCGGTCAGCGGGTCGTGGCGCGCCGACGCGCTCGCGTGCTGCAACTCCTCGTGCAGTCGGGCGAGTTCGGTGTTCGTATCGAGAACCCGGGTCTGCAGCTCGCCGAGCTGATCACGGGCAGCGGCGGTTTCTGCCGCCATCGAGCGGGTGGCATTGAGCACTCGTTGCAGCAGCGGCGTCAGGTCCTCGAGCGTCTGCGCCTCGGCGATCTGCAGCGCGCTTTCTTCGAGGTTGTTCTGGAAATCCGTGCTCGACTGGTTCATCGTCGCGAGCTGGTCGATGAACGCCGCCAACATCGCGCGCATCGCCTCCTGGGCCGCCAGCGTCCGCTCCTTCGCTGCACGCTGGCGGCCGATGACGTCCTGCAGGCGGCGCTCGGCGTCGTCGAGGCGGCGCAGGGTGAGCGGCGGCAGCACCGCTCTGGCGAGTGTATCGATCTGCCCCTGGAGACTTCGCTCATCCACGCTGAGCGCGGCGATGTTGTCGACGATCAGTTGCAGCAGCTTGAGCAGGGTCAGCCGGACTTCGTCCTGTTCCTCGGCGATCAGCGACATGCGTCGGCTGAAGGCAGCCAGCCGGCTCAGCAGCTCATGGCCGTCGCCGCTTACTTCCTGGAGAGTCTGCAGGAGCTGTTTCCCCTGCTGCAGCAGGGAGTCATCGTCATGACACAGGGTCGGCAGGAGGCTCTCGATCAATCCGACCAGAGGCGGCAGAAGACTTGTGAGCAGTGCGGGGGGGCTGCCGCTGTTCGCTGGCGATCCTTCGCTCTGGTCGGCGGGTGCCGGCCCGGGCCTGTTCCTGGTGGTGACCGCGACCAGCGCCTCCTGAACGCCCTGCCAACTGCGCTTGCCGATCGCCGCCTCGAGTGCCGCGAGGTGCTGCTCGTCTGCATCCGGACGCAGTCTGCCGAGCGCGGCCACGAGCTGGCGCATCGGTGCCTCGGGAAAACCGGCGACGTTGGGTAGTTTGGCGACCTCGTTGTAGCAGGCCTGGTAGTTTGCCGGCGTCGGCAGCAGCCTGCGCAGAGACAGCAGTCTGAACGTCTCGCGGGCCACTTCGAGGGGATTCTTCGGGTCGATCATCCTGACAAGAGAAAAAGCGCGGCAGTGCTTCTCGGATCCGGCATCATTCTGGCAGCCACGGTGGCTGCTGCGCAGTCGTGCGAGTGTATCGCCAAAAGGCGCGCAGCGGGAACCAATTGTTGGCTGCGCGTGTCGCCGTGCGGAGGTCCGTTGTCTGCGGCCGCAGCGGTGACGGCAGCGGCCGTGTGCGCGGCGCCGGCAGAGAGCGGTGCGGTGGCGTATCGCGAAGCGTGGGCGGACGCCGCTACAGGGTACAATCCGGACCGGAATGGCGGGAAGAGATGGCGCGATTGCTGCTGGCACCGATGGAGGGTCTGCTCGACGACGTACTGCGCGATGTGCTGACGCGGGTCGGCGGCTATGACCTGGCGGTCAGCGAGTTCATCCGCGTGTCGGGAAACCTCTTGCCACAGCGAAGCTTCGTCCGCGTTTGCCCGGAGCTCGCGCGCGCCAGTCGCACACGTTCCGGGACGCCGCTGGTCGTGCAACTGCTTGGCAGCGACCCGGCCTGTCTCGCCGACAACGCCGCGCAACTGGCCCGGCTCGCACCCGCGGGAATCGATCTGAACTTCGGCTGTCCGGCGCCAACGGTCAATCGTCATGGTGGTGGAGCGACCCTGCTTGCCGATCCGGAGCAACTCTTCCGCATCGCGTCGTCGGTACGGCGGGCGGTACCGGCAGAGATTCCGTTTTCCGCCAAGATGCGGCTTGGCGTCAGCGATACCTCGCTGACGCTGGATTGTGCGCGGGCGCTGGCGGATGGCGGTGTGGTCTCGCTGGTGGTGCATGCGCGTACGCGGGCCGAAGGTTACCGGCCGCCGGCGCACTGGGAGTGGGTTGCGCGTATCGGCGAAGTCATCACACAGCCGGTGGTGGCAAACGGCGAGGTGTGGACGACTGCCGACTATCAACGTTGTCGCGCCGTCAGCGGCTGCCGGGACGTCATGCTCGGGCGCGGCGCCGTCGCCGATCCCTTCCTCGCCCGGCGCATCCGCCGGCTGGCTGCCGGTGACGAGGTGGACGACGATCGCAGCGCCGACTGGCAGGAACTGCTGCCCCTGCTGGCGTCCTACTGGCAGCAGGTGTGCGGCAAGGTCGCGCCGCAACATGCCCCGGGACGCCTCAAGCTTTGGCTGGCGGCGCTGCGGGCCAACTTCGTCGAGGCCGAAGCGCTGTTCGTCGCGATTCGCCCGCTGCGCACGCTTGCCGAGGTCGGCCGGCGGCTGCAGCAGCACGGCGTCGTGGCTGCGGCGAGAGCCGATCAACAGGCCGATGCAGGCTAACTCGCGCCTGCCGGTCAGCGGCCAGACGGTGGTGCACGAGCAACTGTCACGACTGCTCGATCGCCATTGCCGGACGCCTTTCCGCAAACCCTGTGCCGACTACAACCGCGTCGCCTTCGCCGACAGCTTCGAGCGCTATCAGCGTCTGGCGGGCGCTGCCGAACTGATTCTCGACTCGGGCTGTGGCGTCGGCGAGAGCAGCATCGCGCTCGCCCGCGCGTTTCCGGATCGCTACGTGATCGGCGTCGACCAGTCGGCAGTGCGCCTGGCGCGCGCCCGCCGGGGCGCGGCCGGCTGGCCGGAGAATCTCGATCTGGTGCGCGCCGACCTTGTCGATTACTGGCGCCTGTTGCACGACGCCGGTGGGCGTCTCGACCGACACTACCTGCTCTACCCGAACCCATGGCCGAAGAGCTGCCACCTCGGCCGGCGCTGGCACGGGCATCCGGTCTTTCCGACGCTGCTCGCTCTCGGTGGGGTGCTCGAATGCCGCAGCAACTGGCCGCTGTACATTGCCGAGCTGTGCTTCGCCATCGAGACGCTGCGTGGGCACACCGTGGCTTGTGAGCGCTACCTGCCGGCGGCAGCGTTGACGCCGTTCGAGCGCAAGTATTTCGCGTCAGGGCATGCACTCTGGCGCTGTCGGGTCGATCTCGGTCGCCACTAGGGGCTGTGTTCTTCGCCAACTCCCGGCACGCCCGGCGATCGGCCCGAAGCCAGTGGCTGATGAGTTCGGCAGGCCTGATCGCGGCTTCAGGGCGTGTCGCTGCCGTTCCGGGAACTCGGGCGACGAGGCGGCTGGCGAGGCACAGAGCGTGAAAGCACGATTCGCGCCAGGCAAGACGAGCTGTGTCGGGAGCGGACGGTGGCACGAAGCGCAGGGGCCGGCAATGGCGACGAACCGCCGGAACGTAGCCAAGGACCGCCAGAAGCGTCGAGGCAATCTCATCCTCGATCGGCTGGCGGCTGGGGATCTGGAGCGGGCGAAGGGAATCGAACCCTCGGCTCTAGCTTGGGAAGCTAGGGTATTGCCATTATACGACGCCCGCGCAGGCCGCCATTCTACGAGCTTGTCGGTCCTTGCACAACGCTTGCGGTCGCCCGGCAGCCCTGACCACATGAGCCTGCCGAATCGGAGCCGTCTGCCGGAAGTCTTCGTGTTCGCCGCTGAGGAGGAGAGGGGTCTGGGGAGAGGGAACGGTCTTGGCTTTCATGCTTTCCGGGGTGGCTCAGGAAGCCACGTCCTCGGGGTGCTTCCTGGCGCCCTCCTGTCAATCGAAGGCAAAAATCCTCTTCCAGTCGTTCTTCATGCTGACCACCGTCCACCCTTGTTTCTCCGCCTCGTCGTGGAGGGCCTGAGTGAAGGGGCCGACTTTGGTTGCCGGCAAGCCCTGCGCCGGTCCGTAGGCGTACTCTCGTCTGGCATCGTCGTGCAACACGAGCATCGCCAGACGGGCGCCGCTGCCGGCCTTGGTGTATTCGAGCATCTGCTGGTCGCCGGTCGAGTTCCCGACGGCCATGGTGGGACGGCGGCCGATCATCAGGTGGATGCCTTCGGGCTTGCCGGCATTGTTGTCGTTGAGCAGCAGCCGAGGTTCCTTGGTCAGGAAGGGCTTGCCGTCCTTCGCGTAGCCGTACCTGGTACCGCCCGCGGTGCCGATCACTTGCTCGGGGGGGACGCCGTAGGTCTTCTCGGAATACTGACGAACAAAGTCCTGACCGCCGCCGGTGACGATCCAAGTCTTGTAGCCGTTGGCGCGCAGGTACTTCAGCAACTCCTGCATCGGCAGGTAGGTGAGTTCGGTATAAGGTTTCTTCCAGCGTCCGTCGCGGGCCTCGGCAAGCCACTTATTCACTTCTGCCGCGAAGGTGTCCACCGGCATCCCGGTGAGCGTGGCGGCGGCGAGTTTCTCGAGGTCGGGCAGGGTCAGCCTGGCGATTGCCGCACGATCGCCCTTCAGTATTGCGAGCACCGTCGAGTATGGTGCCACCTTGGCCAGTTCCGGCTTGGCCTTGACCAGCGCCGGCACGCGCTCGAGAACGTACATCACCTGTGTGTACATCGGGTGCTCGGCCCACAGGGTACCGTCCTGATCGAACGTTGCGACGCGCTCCGCCGGTGCAACAAAGTGCGCGCTTCCCTCAGCCGTGGTGGTCTGTACGAAGTCGATGATCGCCCGCTTGGCGGCACCGTCGTTCCATGAGGGCAAGGGGTCGGTCTGCGCCTGCAGGGGCCCACTGAGGGCGAGCAATGCAGTCACAGCCAAGCCGCGGGCCAAGGTGAAGAATGTGTGAAAGGCTCTCATGCGACCCTCCAGAAAGATGGCTCAATCAACGCGGGATGGACGGCCCGTGCGGGCCGTCCATCCCGCTCGACGGTCACTGCCCAAGCATCGAGCCTATTGGCTCGGATGCTGCTGTCCCATCTTCTTGACCTGCGCCAGGACCGAGTCGAGGTTGTAACTCGCCGGATCCTGCATCGGCGGAAACTGAACGTAGGACTCCAGCTCCTTCAGCCACAGCAGCTGGCCGATGGGCAGAATGTTCCAGTTGTAGAGGTAGGCAGTGCTCGGTGCAGCGAGTGCGCCGCCGTAGCCGATCAACGACTTCGCATCGGCACCGACCGTCGTTTCGAATGGATCACGCAGGATGTTCTGGAGTTGGGTCCAGTGGAACGTCTGCGCTCCGAACAGTCCGCCCGTGGGGGTGTCCGGCACCATCGTGTAGTAGAACTTCCAGTTCTTGTAGCGGACGGCTGACGGTTGCGCGCCCGTGTAGTAGAAGAACGTGTCGCGCGCCGACGTGCCCGACTTGCCTTCGAGGTAGGCGCGCTGGTTGACGCCGTCGAGCTTGGTCTTGGCGATCCCGGGGTACTTGCCGGCCATGATCTGCTCGTTGAGCGAATTGCCCTTGGCGCCGCCGGCAATGTCGACGAAGGTTGGCAACCAGTCCAGAGACGCGAACATCTCCTTCATGACCGTACCCGGCTTGATGACGCCCGACCAGCGCATGACCGCCGGCGCCCGCATGCCGCCTTCCCAGGTCGTCAGCTTCCCGCCTTTGAACGGTGTGGTGCCACCATCCGGGAAGGTGATCGTCTCGGCGCCGTTGTCGGTCGTGAAGACGACGATCGTGTTGTCAAGCTGGCCCATGTCCTCCAGCTTCTTCAGCACATAGCCGATGTTGTCGTCCATCTGCTTCATGCCGGCCTCGTTGATACCCCAGTCTTTGCCGCCCTTGGCCCCCAGCATCGCTTCGTACTTCGGCGAGAGCATCGTCGTGATGTGCATGCGTGCCGGGTTGTACCAGACGAAGAAGGGTTTGCCGGTCTTTTTCGGGTCGTTGCGGTCAAGGTAGTCAATGACCTTCGCCGAGATTTCCTCATCGACGGTTCGCGAGCGATCGAGCGTCAGCGGACCCTGATCCTGGCACTTCTGGTTCTTCGCCGTGCCGTCGGAGGACTTGCACCAGATGACGGGACGCGGCGGCGTCAGGCACGTCGTGGTCTTGGGATCCACGGCACCGGGGACCTCGGAGAGGCCGGGAACCGGCGTGTTCCTGCACGGCGGAGCGATGCCCTGCTGCGTCGGCGAGACGTTGATATCGTTGAAGCTGACGCCCTGCATCGCATCCAGGTGGTAGAGATAGCCCCAGAATTCCTGGAAGCCGTGCGCGGTCGGCAGTGAGTCGGTATGGTCGCCGAGGTGGTTCTTGCCGAACTCGCCGGTGTTGTACCCCAGGTCGAGCAGGAACTTGGCGAGCGCCGGAGTACCCGGACGAAGGTAGCTTGGGCTGCCGGGAAGTTGCGGTGGAATCATGCCGGTGCGCAGCGGATGCATGCCGGTGAAGAAGGCGTTGCGCCCGGCCGTACAGCTCTGCTCGGCGTAGTAATGCATGAAGATGGCACCTTCCTGGGCGATGCGGTCGATGTTCGGCGTTTCGCCGACCATCAGCCCACGGTGGTAGACGCTCGGCTGCATCCAGCCAATGTCGTCACCCATGATGAACAGGATATTGGGCTTGCCCGCGGCCGACGCCGGTGCCGCGGCAGTGGCTGGTGCCGCGCCGAGCAACGCTGTTGCCAGGGCCAGTGCCATGGCCCACAGACTGTTTCTCATCTCCATCTCCCTGACATGATCCGTGATGCGACAAGAGAAGGCGAAGCAAGCTGACGACTGGTCCGCGGAAGCGGCTGCACCGTCATCGGGGCATCCCGCTCGACGCAGGGAAAACCACTACCTCCATCCGACCGATGCGATCACGCTTGGTCGCCCGTCCGTTTGCCTTGCGCTACGCCGACGAGGTACCCCCGGCTGGCGTCATGATGCCACAGTCGGGTTCAAGGTGCCACTGGCCAAAGGGGCATCCGACCTTGCCCTTCGGGGCAGGGCGTCACGGGAAGCGGGCGTGCCGCGCTGACCTTCCTGGTCGCTGGGGGACCGCCTCCTGTTGGCCGTGGCAGTTGTCGGGACGGCAGCCGGAACGTTGCCACCATCTGGCTGGCTGCCGACGGCATGCCTGGCTTCGTCTGGTGTGCCGGCACGCTAGGTGCGCGCTACCCGTCCTTCGCCAACTGTCGCAGGCGCTCCGCCAAGCGGCCGAGATCAGCGACCGAGTGCGCTCCCAGCTTGTGCATCACTTGCGCCCGCAGTGCCTTGACCGTACGCTCGCTGATGGCCAGCTCAAAGGCGATCAGCTTGTTCAGGCTGCCCATGACCACGCGATCGAAGACCTGGCGCTCACGGCTGCTCAGGGACGCGAAGCGTGCCGTCAACTCCGCCGCCTGTGCGCGCGCCTGGCGCGCCCGCGCGTCACGGCTGAGAGCCCGCTGCAGCGCCTTGAGCAGCGTTTCACCTTCGACCGGCTTGCTCAGAAAATCCACCGCGCCCGTTTGCAGCGCCCGCACACTCGACGCCACATCCCCATAGCCGGTGAGGAAGACCACCGGCAGGGCAACGCCCTGGCGCCGCAAAGCGGCCTGCAGCTCGAGACCCGACGGGCCGCCGGGCATGTTCAGATCGAGCAGCAGGCAGCCGGGACGGTCGGGCAACGGCTGCAGCAGGAAGTCACCCGCAGACGCGTAGCCACGCGCCTCGTAACCGGCAGCCCCGAGCAGCCGCAACAGGGCGGTACGGAGCGAGTCGTCGTCATCGACGACGTGGACCAGAGGTGCTTCGCTCATGGGCTTCCCGCTCTCGCTTCCTCCGCAACAACGGCCAGCGGCAGCTCGACGCAGAACGCCGCGCCCTCGCCAACGATCGGGTCAAGCCAGATCCTGCCGGCATGTGTCTCGACGATGCTGCGCGCGATGGCCAGCCCGAGTCCCATTCCCTTCTCCTTGGTGCTGAAGAACGAATCGAAGATCCTGGGCTGGTCCTGTGGCGGGATACCATGCCCATGGTCACGTACGGTGACGGTGGCGCTTCCTGCATCGCTGTCGAGAGTGAAGACGACCGCACGCCGGGATGCGGTCGCCTCGGCGACTGCGTCCATGGCGTTGAGGATCAGGTTGATCATCACCTGCTGGATCTGAACTCGGTCACCGAGGACCCAGGCAGGAGTGTTCGGAAGCCGAACCTCAAGGCCGATGCGGCGCCGCCGAGCCTCGGCCTGCAGCAACGACGCGACGTCACGCGCCGCCGCGTCAAGGGCAAAGAGGTGTCGTTCGCATTCGTGCTTCTCGAGCAGCGAGCGCAGGTGCCGGATGACCTCGCCAGCCCGCAGGTCATCCTGCCGGATGTCGGAGAGAATCCGTTGCAGTTCGTCGCGACAGTCTCCTCCAGACTCCAGCATCAGCTCGGCGGCTTCCGCGTTGGCCAGAATCGCGCCCAGCGGCTGGTTGATCTGGTGCGCAATCGAAGCGCTGAGTTCGCCGACAACCGCCAGGCGTGACGCGTGCGCGAGCTCGAAGCGCTGTTTCTGGGTCGCCTGTTCGGCGAGGCGTCGGCGCCGGCGCTCGAATACGAGCCAACCGATCAGCAAGGCTTGCAGAAGCAGGACCGAGGTGGCTGCCAGCACGATCCCGCCGTGCTCCTCCAGCAAGGTGGGATCACGGAAGTGCACTCTCGCGGCCACCGGAATCATGTTCTCGTCGATTCGCCAACGGCGAACCTGCCGCCAGTCCACCGCGAGCGCATTGGGCATCACGGGGGGCAGGCGCAGTGCTCCGGGTTCAACACCGGCAAGCAGGGCACTGACGATCTCTGCGCTTTGCCGACCCATGTCGGCAAAGCTCGGCACGCGGCCGCCAACGACGCCGGTGCCGATGAAGGTGTCGAACGGCCCATAGATCGGAGCACTGGCGACGCGCGCCATGGCCTCGGCCGAGGATCGCGGTGTGAATTCGCGGCCGTCGCCATCCTCGAAATAGCCGGTGGTGAATACCACGCTGTCTCGCGGCAGCTCGGCGAGCCGCTGCAGCAGGACGTCTGTCGGCAAACCAGCGAGAAACTCGACCGCCGCCCGGCTGCGGAAGCGAGGCGCCTCGGCGCGCAGCCGGGCTTCGAACCGACGGTCCGACGTGCTGCTGCCGGTGACGATCAGCAGTCGTCGGGCCTGCGGATGCCAGCGCAGCGCCTGCTCGATGGTGCCGGAAAAGTCGTACTCGATCGGCACTCCGACCACGTCGGCGGGGAGGCTGGCAAGCGAGTCCAACACCGAGCGACTGACCGCTGCATGCACCACGGGAACCCGCGGGAAGAGTTCCGTGCGATGCTGCAGGAGGAAGAGGAGCGCCTCGCTGGCGGCAACGACGACGATGTCGGGTGGCTGTGAGGCGTACTTGTCGCGCAGGTAACGCGCGAGCACTCGTGCATTGGTCTCGTTGGCGAAGCGGGGCTGGTCCAGGAATTCGTCGAACACGCTGACCGGCGGCAAGCCCGTCGTGCTGATCGCTTCGCGAAAGGCACGATCGAACTCGATGTTTGCCGGCAGCAACCGGCCGAACGCGTAGAGCACCAACACGCTCCGCGCCTTGGCGACGGCTGCGACGGGCAGTCCGACCATCGTCAGCATGAGCAAGCCGACGAGCGCCGCGTGCGGCCGCAGCCAGGCCCGACGCAACGCGTGCCAAGAGGGGCCGCGGCACCGGGGCGTGTTCAATGGAGCCGCCGCACTCACGCCGGCTCACCGCCGTCCTGGTCGCCGCCATTCCACCGCATGCTCACCGCCGCGCGAGCAGTTCCTGCAACGCCTGGAGCAGCAGGTTGCACTGCTCGTCGCTGCCGACGGTGATGCGCAGGTACTGCTCGATCCGCGGCAGCCGGAAGTGGCGAACGATGATGCCGCGTTGCCGCAGCCGCGCCGCGAGTTCGCCGGCGTCGTGCTGTGGGTGACGGACGAAGATGAAGTTGGCGGCTGACGGCAGGACGTCGAAGCCAAGCGCCAGCAGGGCCCGCGCAGCGTTTCGCGACTGCGGTTGACCGCCTGTCGGGTCCTCTCGAAGTACTCCTTGTCGGCGATGGCAGCGACTGCACCGACGATCGCCAGGCGATCGAGCGGACAGGAGTTGGAGCTGTTCGTGACGCGCTCGAGCGCTTCGATCAAGTCTCTCTGGCCAATGCTGCGACGGGGCTTCGCGCGTCATGCTTCAGGGCTGCAGGGCTGCGCGCCCGGTCACCGGCTGCGGTGCCGGCGGAAGGGCCAAGCGGCCAGCCCTGCGGCCGGCGGTCGGGGTGTCCCGGCTGTGATCACTGCAGCAGCGCTGGCGGCATCGGCATCGGCATCGGGTCGTTGCTGCGAGGAACAGCGAGGATGCAGCGAATGGCAGCTGATCCCGGGTCGCTGGCAAAGGTACCAGCAAGTGCGTTGGCATAGTTCGCAGGCGATATCTGGCGGTGGAAATAGCGCGAAGTGAGGTCGAGAAAATACGAATCAGGACCCTGGATGAGGTCGGCGCCGATGCGCCGGTCGCCGACCTCGAGGTTGCCGCAGCGATCCTGCACCTGATCGAGAAACGCATCATAGCGGCTGTCCGGCCGCCAGGCGTCGGGCGCACAGGCGGTAGCGGCAGCGACCAGCAGCAGGGCAAGCGTGCGGCGGAATGTCGCGGGACGATGGCTCTGCCGTCGCCAACGCGGAGACACAGCCGGGTTGGGCGAAGCAGGCGCCATACCGTCGGCTGCTCCCTGCGCGGATCCCGGTTGCGAGCCTGACGGGATTCCGCCGGAGACCGGGATTCGGTCAGCGCGGCACGACACGAGCGTCTTCACCGCTACCCTCGATGAAAACCCGCTGTCCCTGGAACAGAGCCTGGTTTGTCGGTTGCGTGACCGAGACCAGGACGCCGTAGGACGTGCGGACGATGATCTGCTGCCCCTGGACTGGCCTGTCGTAGCGCTTCTGGATCTGGTTGCCGGCGATCGCGCCGCCTATCGTTCCCAGAACCATCGCCACGTCGCGTCCGCTGCCCCCGCCGATCAGACTGCCGATGCCGAGGCCGGCGAGGCCACCAACGACCGCGCCGACTCCCTGATGCTGGTTGCTCTGAAGTTCGACGAAGCTGATCTGCTCGATCACCCCGCTACGGATTTCCATCTCTCCGGGCTGCTGCCCGGGCGTAGCGCAGGCCGTCAGGAGAAGGGCAAATGCGAGGACCGACAGGTAGGAGGTGAATTGCTTGAACATGGTGGGTGAGCTCCTTTGCAAGCTGGTGAACCGGGCTGAACAAACAGGGAATCCAAGTGCCGCAGAGGCCGCATGATACCTCCATTTGCCGAGTTGCTGGCCGACGGCGGCAGTCGGCAGTGATGCCGGTGGCGCTTGCCTGGCGACTTCGCTCTGCTGGCGAGATGTCGCCGCTGCGCATCGGCAGATCTGTCAGGCTGCGCGGTGGCACACCGTGCGATCGGTTTCGGTGCAGGTACCTGCCCGGCGCGCCGCCAGCGGCGCCGGGACCTTGTCGGGGCGCGCCGGCGACCTCTACTGCGCCAGGTTGCGGCCCGAGACGGCGACGCAGCCCGGCGAGCCCAGCGGGCACACCGAGACGTAAGTCGCCTTCTGCCCACAGCCCTCGACGCCGATGGTGTACTCGGCGCGCTCGATGCCGTTCCAGAGGACCGGCTGCAGCATGTTGGCCGAGAGCACGACGCCGCGTGCCGTCGGGCAGGACATCTCGAACTGGCCACGACGCACGGCCGTGAGGAGCGCCTGATCCTGCTCGCTGGCAAGCATCTGCTGCTGACTGGCGCAGCCGGCGAGAACAAGGGCGAAAGCCGACAGGACGAAGATTGCTGCTGGGGTTCGTTGCATCACTACCTCCTCGATTGAACCGTGCTTATCCGGTTAGCTCCCACTGTATGCGGCTCACTCCACTTCTTGGCCGATTTCCCGGACAACGCTGCCATGCGGGCATGCATGAGGCCGGAAACATGGATGCTATCCCACTCTCCCACGAAAGACAGGCTGCCGTTTCGAAATTGGGAGCTAACCGGATAAGCACGGATTGAACAATGGTGCATGCGCCAGACGCCATCAACGGGCGCTGATCCGAACACATGTCCGGGGGGGGCGCGGTTGTCAAGGCAACTTGCCGGTCGCCGCCGTCGACGGTCACCCCGCCGCAGTTTCGCTGCCGCCGGCTAACGTCTGCCACCGAAGCCGCCGCGGAAGCCGCCACCAAAGCCGCCGCCAAAGCCGCCGCCACCGAAGCGGCCGGCAAAGCTGCTGCCGCCGCCGTAGCGGCTGCCCCAGTTGTCACCACCGCCCCAGCCACCGGCGGTACGGTCGCCGCCGTCCCAGCCACCCTGGAAGCTGCTCCGCGTCTGCTGCTCGCGGTCGGCCCACGAGGTATCGCCGCTGGCCGACTGCCAGCCACTGGCTCCGTGTTGCTGCCAGCCGCTGTCGCTGTTGCGGTAAACGTTGCCGTCGGCACCGGCATAGTGGGCGCCGAACAGCCCGCTCGAAGTGTAGCTCTTGCTCTCGCCAGTTCTTGCGTCGTAAGCACTGACCGTGTGCTGGGCATCGACTCCCTGCGGCCCCGCCGTCGCCGTCGCCGTCTTCGACAGCGTACTGCCTTGCGGGCCGGTGACCGTCGCGCTCGAGCCATACGAGCGCTGGCCGGTGTCGGCATTGTACGAACCGGCCCGCGCGACGTTGCCGGTGCTGCCACCGGCGGTGTCGAAGGTGCGGTCGTAGCCGCGCGTTGCCTGGCCCGTGTAGGGATTGTAGCTGCGCCCGGCAGCGTATGAACCGGTGGTGCCGCTGCGGGTGTTGGCGTAAGTGCCGGTGGCCGCAGTACCAACGCGACCGTCGGCGCTGGCGTACCAGCTGCGCGTTCCGGAATAGACGGTGTTGCCCCAGTGGCCATAGACGTTGGCGCTCGCCGAGCCGCAGCAGGGGTAGCCCCAGTAGCCGGGATGGTAGTAGGCGCCGCCCCAGTAGGGCGCGGCCCAGGCGGCCGTCGCCAGCCCGAGGCCGAAGCCGAAGCCGAAGCCGATGTAGGGGTTGTAGATCGGTGCAGCAGCCAATCCCCAGGTGTAGGGCGTCGCATACCAGACGGAGCCGATCCACGGCGCGTAGGTGTAGCCGGTGCCATAGACGACGACGCCGTCGGGGGCGACGACGGTTCCCAGATAGCCCGGCGTGTAGCCGACATACACCACGTCGCTGCTGCCGCCGTAGACCTGGACGTAGGTCACGTAGTGCAGTGCTGAAGTCGGCGGAATGCCGTAGATCACCGCTGGTACGCTGCTGGCGACGGTCCACGGCCCGGTCAGTCCGCTGGCGGTGAACCAGACGCCGGCCTGTACCGCGTAGTAGGCGTTCGGGCCGACCTGGATGATCGGTGTCGCGGCGTTGACGACGTACTGCAGCGGCGTGCCGGCGATCGGCCGCCATTGCGGCGCGCCGTCAAACGCCGGCGTGAAGGCCGGGCCGTTGCGCAGCGGCACGACTGCCGTTTGCGGGATCGAGTTGGCGATCAGCGCTTCCTGCGCCTGTGGCGTTCCCGCCACCGAAGCGAGGACGACCCCGGCGGCAACGTTCTTCGGAATGCGCGCGAAATCCGCCGGCAGCGAGTTGGCGGCGACGAAGGTCCAGGGCCCGGTCAGCGATGGCGCGCGGTACCAGCGGCCCGAAAGCAGGGTGTAGTAGTCGTCGTTGGCGGTATTGACGAGCACGTCGGCAGTCGTGTTGTCGGCCCAGAGCAGGCCGGTCCCGGTGATCGGAACGAAGTTCGGCTGCCCCTTGAAGACGATCAGTTCAGCCGGTGTCCGCGTCACGTAGATGGTTGGCACACCATTGGCGAGCGACGGCTTCGGGCTGGCTTTCGGCCCGCCGTCAAGCAGGTCTACGCTGCCCTTGGCGGCAAGCTGCTGCGCCAGGTCGGCGAGTCCCGGCGGTGTCTCGCTGGCCGGCAACCAGGGCCCGTCGAGCGACGAGGCGGCGAGCCAGCCGTCGAATACGTGCAGGTACCAGGTGCTGCCCTGGCGGGAACGGGCGATCAGCGCCTGCGTGTTGATCACGCGCTCGAAGCGCGAGCCGGCGACCGAACGGATGACCGGGCTGCCGTCGATCGGCACCAGGATAGCCGGGCTCTGACTGATGATCACCCGTGGTGGCTCGTTGCTCACCGCCAGGCTCTTCGGCTTCACCGTCTGCGAGGCGGCGAGCTGCCCCTGCAGCAGGTCGAGCGACATGCTGGCCATCGCCGCCGGCAGGGCGCTCTGCAACTGGTTGAGGTAGTCGACACCATTGTCGGCGAGGGTTGGAAAGCGTGCCCGTGTCAGCCGCAAGTCCTCGAGGGCGACGCTGCGCGTCGTACGATCGACAGCGGTGCGCGCGCTGCCCCAGATGACGCCGAAGGTCTGTTGATTCGCGTCGCTGCCGGGCAGCGAGATGGCGGCGCGGAAGTTGAGCGTGTTGCCCTGCCAGGCGTCGACCTGCGGCAGGTAAACCAGGGCCGTCGTGCCGGTCGCCAGAGCGACCTGGCGTGGCCAGGGGTCAGCCAGCGGTGGTTGCCCGGCAGGGTCCGCAAGGGCGCCTTCGGCTGTTGCCGGAGCGCCGGTCGGCATCACGGCGGGGCCGCTGCCGGGGATGACGTCGATCACCTGCATGCCCGGGCTCATCGCCTGCTGGCTGGCGCAGCCAAGCGGTCCGAGCAGGGCAATGGCGATCAGACAGGCGAGTCGGCGGGGCGCCGGCAAACGGGTCATCGTGGTCATCATCATCGGTCTATCCTCAAGCGGGAAGGGCGGGGAGACGAGGTGGCAGAGTATCGCGCCGGCGGTGACGCGGGTCAATGCCGGACGGACACCGGTTGTCCGACCCGACGACCCGACGCAGCTGCGTTGGCCAGCGGCTGCAGCGGTGCGCGGCTTCGGCAGCATGACGTTCCGCGTAGCGCGTTTGACGACGTCGCGGGGGGTCGCTATGCTGTCTCGCCTGCTGACGCCGCGCCGGAAAACGGCACGTGTCGCTGCGCTACCGGCGAGCAAGGCGGGTGCGGCACTCTCTCGCCGCAGGTGATGGTCGTTGCAGTCGCCGGCAAGGCCGGAAGGAGTGGCATGGGAAGGGTCGAAGTCTGCAGCCGTCGGCGCCTGCTCGACGATTTCTTCAAGGTCGACGAAGCCGAAGTGAGCTTCGAGCGCGCCGATGGCTCGATGACACCGCCGGCGCGGCGACTGGTATTCGAACGCGGCGACTCGGTCGCCGCCGTCGTCTATCATCGCGACTCGGACAGCCTGCTGTTTGCCGAGCAGTTTCGCTACCCGACTGTCGGCAAGGGTTCCGGCTGGCTGCTCGAAGTCGTCGCCGGGATGATCGATGCCGGTGAATCGCCCGAGACCGCCCTGCGCCGCGAGGTCGAGGAGGAACTGGGTTTCACGCTCGCTCGCTGCGAGGCGATCGCCACCTTCTTCGTCTCGCCCGGGGGTTCGTCGGAGCGCATCTGGCTCTATTACGCCGAGGTCACCGACGCCGACCGGGTCGGCGACGGCGGCGGACTTGCGGCCGAGCACGAGGAGATCCGCATCGTCCGCATGTCGCTGGAGGCGGCGAAGGCGGCGCTGCGTCAGGGCAGTCTGGCTGATGCCAAGACGATCATCGGTCTGCAGTGGCTGTCATCGAGGACGTTGCCGTAGCGTCACAGCCTCGCAGGCCTCACATCGGAAACGGGGGAACGACATGTCGACAGAAGATCTGGGGCGACTGTGTTTCGTGATCATGCCCTTCGGCGAGAAGGACGATCATGGCAAGCTGATCGACTTCGACGCCGTGTACCGGGAACTCATCAAGCCGGCGGTGGAATCGCTGGCGCAGGACAGAATCCAGATCAGGTGCCTGCGCTGCGACGAGGTCGAGAAGTCCGGCCTGATCCATGAACGGATGATCAACTACATCCTCGACGCCGAGGTCGCCGTCGTCGATATCAGCACCGCCAACCCGAACGTCTACTACGAACTCGGCGTTCGCCATGCCCTCAGGGATCGCGTGACCGTGCTCATTCGCCGCGAGGGGACGAGGAATCCCTTCAACATTGCCGGCATGAACACCATCGATTACGACGATTCGGATCCGGAGAAGGTCGCGCGCGCGCAGTCGATGATCCGCAGCTTCATTCGCAACGGTCTGCTGTCGAGCGTGCGCGACAGCCTCGTCCATGCCGCCGTGCCCGGGCTCGAGATCAGCTCCCGGCAGGGCTCGATCGCGGCGTCGCGGGTCTATCATTACGCTCCCGCGAACGCGCCCGGCAAGGAGATCCGGCTGGTCACCGGCAACCTCCGGAACGTCAATCTGAATTCCGGCTCGGCCGACGACCCGATCGACGTCTGGGTCAGCTCCGAGAACATCAACATGCAGATGGCGCGCGTCTTCGATGCCTCGATCTCGGCGCTGATCCGCTATCTCGGCGCGCGCCGGGACGACGTCGGCGACATCGTCGAGGACACCATCGCCGACGAGCTGCGCGCCAAGATGCGCGGTCGGCAACAGGTGAATCCGGGAATGGTCGTGTCGACCGGCAGCGGCTCACTCGCCGAGTCGCACCATGTGCGGCGGGTCTTTCATGTGGCGTCGGTCTACGGTGTCATCGGTGGCGGCTACCACCCGATCGCGCAGGTCGAGCACTGCGTGACGGCGGCGCTGCTGCAGGCAGACCGCGAATCGGCGCGGGCGGAGAAAGCCGGCGAGAGTCCCTATCGCTCGATCCTCTTCCCGCTGCTGACGACCGGCAGCGGCTCCGGCAGCCTGGTCGACAGCGCCCGCAAGCAGCTCGACGCCGCGCGCAACTACCTCGAGGCGCGGGTCGCCGTGACCCGACTCGAGCGGGTGTGCTTCCTCGCACCGACGAAGCGGCACCTGTCGGCGCTGCAGGTGGCACTGGCCGAACTCGGCATCGCCGAGGCCGGCGCCAGCGCGCCGGTCGGTGGCGCAGCCGGCGGCGTCGGCTGAAGCGAAGCCCATGTCAGCGCGGAAGACCCCCGTAGGGGCAGCGCCGGTATCCGCAGCCGCTGCGGTCGAGCTGCCGATCCCGCCGCAACTCCTCGTCCACCTGCGCGAGGGCCGACTGCTCCTGTTCGCCGGCGCCGGGCTGTCGGCGCAGGCCGGGTTGCCGACCTGGAGATCGCTGGTGCAGGATGTCGTCGACGCGACCATCGCCGAAGCGATGCAGGGCGAGGAGTCCCGCGGCGAACTGGAGCGCATGATTGCCGCCGGCAAGTGGCTGCAGATCGCCGATCACTGCAAGGTCAAGCTTGGCCCCGGTGAGTACGCGCGGCTGCTCGGCGAACGGCTCAGCGACTCCGGGCGGCCGGTGCCCGACGCGCACCGATTTGCCGTTCGGCTACCCTTTGCCGCATGGATCACGACGAACTACGACAAGCTGCTCGAACGTGCCTACGCCGAGGAGCGCGGCGGCCTGCCGAAGACACTCACCAGCCTCGACACCGAAGCGCTCGGACGGCTGCTGTTCGACGGCGCACCGTTCGTCCTCAAGGCGCACGGCGACCTCGACAAGCCCGACAGTCTCGTCTTCACATCGCGCGACTATCGCGACCTGATCCACGGCAATGCGGCGTTCAGCGCCGCCTTTTCGGCGATCCTGCTGACCCACTCGGTGCTCTTCGTCGGCTATTCGCTCGCCGATCCCGATTTCAACCTGCTGCTCGACCGGCAGCTCCTCACCTTCCGCGGCTTTGCGCCCGAGCGCTACGCGCTGATGTCGGGAATCGGCAAGGTCGAGGAGGAGTATCTCTGGCGCGTCTGCCAGATCCGCGTCATCCCCTATCCCGACGGACGCCATGAGGCGATCCCCGCCTTCTTCCGGAACCTTGCCGATCGCCTCGGGCCGGAAGCCGTCACGCCGCCGTCGCGTGCCGCCCGTGCGGCTACGGTGGCGGTGGCGATGGCGCCGCGGCAGCTGCGCGCCGGCAGCGTCGCGCGGCCGGCAGTGGCAGTGGCAGCGCCGGCCGTCCTCGCCCTCGACTGGCGTGATGGAGCGCTGCAGACGACGCTCAGCGACGGAGGCAAGGTTGTTCTTGCCGTCTCCGGGCCACGCGAGCCCTGGGCGACAGCGGCCGCTGCCTCGCGAGCGCTCGAGTCGTCGAGTGCTCGCGACGGCTCGCTCGCCGACTGCAGCAATGCGTTGACGCGGATGCTCGGGGCGGCAGCGGTCAAGGCGCTGGGCAAGGTTCTCAAGGGGCAGGCCAGCCGGCTGCTGCGGCTCGAGTTGACGCGCGAGGCGGAGCGGCTGCCGTGGGAACTCCTCGGCTTCGGTTCGCAGACGCTGGCCGAACTGGCGGCCGTGTTTCGCGCACCCGTGGGCGTTTCAGAGAACGCGCGCGGCCTGCCCGCAGTCGGTTCGCCGTTGCGCGTGCTGGTGGTCGCCGATACGAAGAGCGCCGTGCCGGGAATGGCGTTGCCGGGAGCCGCCGCCGAGGGGCAGGCGGTCGCCGACGAAGTCCACAACGTCGGAGTCGGCGAGGTGCGCCTGCTGCTCGGCCCGGAGGCGACCTACGATGCCGTCGCCAGGGCATTCGACGAGTTCGAGCCGGACGTCTTCCATTTCGCCGGTCACGCCTGGTTCGACGAGCACGAGGCTTACCTCGAACTGGCCGACCGCCATCTGACGGCGACGATGGTGCGGCCGTGGCTCAGCCGGCGGTCGCCGGCGTTCATGTTCCTCAACTCGCATTACACCGCATTCATTCCGGCCGGCGTCGAAGGCACCGGCGGAGCGCATGCCGAAGCAATCAGCGCCGGCTTGCGCGGGCGCCCCGGCTTCGCCGATCTCGCCATGCGCAGTGGTGTCGGTGCCTTCCTCGGCACCTTCAGCGGCGCCATCGACGACAGCGGGGCCCGCGACTTCGCACGCGCCGTCTATCGCGCACTGCTGCACGGCGCGACCGCCGCCGCTGCGTTGCAGGCCGCACGCAGCCTCGCCCGCGAGCAGGGCAGTGCGACCGCACTGCTTTACTGCCTCTACGGCGAGGGCGCACTCCAATTACGGGGACAGTATACTTAATTCCCAGAAGTCCAGCAGTCGCCAGTGAATCCCCTCTGACGTCGGCTTCGCTGCCGGTCGTCCCGATGAGCGGTTGGCGCAGCACCAAGCCGCTTGGGCCTTCAGAAGTCGGCCGCAAGGTCGCTATCAGATGCAGCGGCGAACTGGGCACGGCTTTCTGAAGGGTCGTGCCTGCACACACAAGAAAGGAAAGGGTCGCAGGACCATGGCAACCATGAACATGCTTGCGAGATTCGCCAACCAGAAGATCTGGGTGCGCCTGATCGTCTCGATCAGTGCGATGACCATTGCGTCATGGGCTGCCATGATCCTGTGGACAGCGCACGTCAGCGAAGAGACGGCGATCGAACAGGCACAGGATTTCGCGCAGAGCGCACACGACATGGTGCTCGCCGGGCTGACCGGAATGATGGTGACCGGCACGATCCAGCAGCGCGAGGTGTTCATCGACCAGATCAAGCAGTTGCCCAGCATCCGCGAGGTTCGGGTTCTGCGTGGCGAGGCGGTCAGCGGGCCGTTCGGCCCCGGGGTCGCGGAGGAACGCGAACACGATGCGCTGGAGGCGCAGGTGCTTGCCACCGGGAAGGAGTATGCCGCGGTCGAGACGTCTGCCAGCGGTGAGGAAGCACTCAGGGTCATTCGGCCCGCGGTGGCGCAGGAGAACTACTTGGGCAAGAACTGCCTCGGCTGCCACGTCGTACCGCAGGGCACCGTCCTCGGTGCCGTCAGCATGAAGGTATCGCTGCAGAAGACGAAGGAGGCGGTTGCACGCCAGCGCATGCAGACCGTCCTCGCTGCGGTGCTTCTCACCCTGCCGATGCTGTTCATGATCTTCGTCTTCATCCGCAGAGTGGTCACGAAGCCGCTCGCGCACGGAATGGATGTGGCGCATGCCGTGGCCGGCGGCAGGCTCGACAACGAGATCGAGGTGGTCTCTGGCGACGAGGTGGGCGACCTGCTGAAGACGATGAAGCTGATGCAGGAGCGCCTGAATGTCGTCCTGCAGGAAGTCGAGAATTGTGGGCTGAGCATGGGCCAGTCGTCCTACCAGATCTCGGCGATTTCGAAGGAGATTGCGAGTGTCAGCCAGCAGCAGCACAGCCGCTCCGGCGAGGTCGACGGAGCGATGTCGCAGCTTGACGAAATCTCCCGGCAGGCGCAGGCGCAGGCTCTCGCTGCGGTCGAGCGCTCGAACGACGTCGAGGAGATGGCACGTGCGGGGATCGCCAGCGTCGAGAGCAGCATCGACGCGCTGAAGACGACTTCAGCCCGGGTTGAGCAGGTATCGAGTGAAATTCGCGACCTGCAGCAGTCGGCGCGGGAGATCGACGAAATCGCCGGCACGATCAAGGAAGTCGCCGGACAGACCAACCTGCTGGCACTGAACGCGGCCATCGAGGCGGCCCGCGCCGGCGAGCAGGGACGGGGTTTCGCGGTCGTGGCGGACGAGGTGCGCAAGCTCGCCGAGCGCAGCAGCAAGTCTGCCGAGCGGGTCGGGGCGATCATCGGGCATCTCTCCGGGCAGGTGGCACGGGTCGTCTCGACCATGGGCGCCCTGGTCGCGTCGGTCGGCCAGACGCGCGAGGAATCGCGCCGCATGGCGGAGACCATCGAGCGCATATCGAGCAACGTCGCGGAGACCGTGCGAGCGAACCAGAGCATTTCGACGGCCAGTACCCGGCAGCTCGATCAATCGAGGCTGCTGCAACAGACGCTCGACACGCTGTTTCAGACACTGCGCGAAGCGAGCAACAAGGTCGAGGTCACGGCCGCGATCAGCGACGACCTGCGTTCGGTCGCCGCCCGCCTCAACGCCATCATGGCGAGGTTCTCTTTCACCCATTGCGCGGTCATCGACAAGGCGCAGAACGAGCAGCGTCGCGCGCCGCGATTGCAGAGCAGCCTGCGAGTACTCGTCGAGCAGGGGGGTGAGACATTCGACGGCGTCACCAGCGACGTTTCGCTGGTCGGTGCGCGCCTGCGCCTTGGGCGGCCCATCGTTGCCGATCGGACATTGACCCTGTCGATCTACCTGCCCGCCGAGGAGATGGCGCTTTACGAGCAACAGACCCCGCTCAAGCTCAACGGGCGAGTTGCATGGCGCGAGGTCGCGACCGGTGGCGATTGCCTGTGCGGCGTCGAGTTCCTGCAGCTCAACGAACCGCAGCGCGCCGGCCTGGTGCGCTGCTTCGAGCACTTCGGCAAGCAACCCGCTTTCAGTTAGGGGGACAGTATACTTAATTCCGCCGGGCCGGGCGCGGGGGTATGAGGACGGCGGGGAGCGGCCTAACGGTCATGACTTGCGACACACCCCTGATGACGAAAGACATGACCGTCTCTCTCATCCCCGGTCCTTCTCCCGCGCACGGGAGAAGGGAGATTCGCGAGTCGTAGACGCGACTTTCACATCAAAACTTCGTCGGCGATGGCGAGTCGGCGAGCGGGACGACCGTAGGAACGGAACCCGCGGCCGCTACAGCGGAGTCGTGGCGCGACCGGATCCACCGCTCACCGCCCACGACGACTGCCGATGGCGCCGGCAGCAACTCAGAGCAGCGGACTCATCACCTGGATCGCGTTCTCGAGCAGTCGCCGCCAGAGCGGGCGGGCGCGCCACTGCGCGAGCTGCATCGCCTGCGAGCGCGATTCGTACTGACGCTGCAGTTCGCGCACGTCGGCCGAGAAGCGCTGGTCGTAGGCAATCAGCGAGACCTCGAAGTTCAGTTCGAAGCTACGGAGGTCGAGATTGACGGTGCCGAAGATCGTGATCTGCTCGTCGATCACCATGCTCTTGGTGTGCAGCAGTCCATCGCGGAAGCGCAGGAGGGTGATGCCGGCAGCCAGCAGGTCGTCGTTGTAGGCGTCGCTGGCGTAGCGCACAAGCCGCGAGTCGATGCGCTCCGGCACGATCAGGGTGACGGCAACGCCGCGCGTGGCGGCCGAACGAAGCGCGGTGAACAGCGTCTCGCTGGGAACGAAGTAGGGGGTGGTGAGGACGATCTCGCGTCGCGCCGAGTAGATGGCCGTCAGCAGCAGTTCTTCGATGTGGCGGGTGGCGGTTTGCGGCCCGGAGGGAAAGATCTGCACGCGGCAGTTGTCGGTCAGCGAGAGGATCGGCGCTTCGGGCGGGGCGAAGTCGTCGCCGGTCTGCAGGGCGGTGAGCGACAGCGAGACGGCTTCGAGGGCCCAGGCCGCGGGTCCCTCGATGCGTACCATGGCGTCGACCCATTCGCCAACGCCGGCATCCTGCTTGAAGAAACGCGGGTCGGCGATGTTCATGCTGCCGGTGTAGGCGACGCCGCGGTCGATGACGGCGATCTTGCGGTGGTCGCGCAGGTCGAGGCGGACGAAGAGCGCGCGCAGCGGATTCACCGGCAGGATTTCGACGATCTCCACGCCCGCGTCGCGCAGGCGCTCGATCGCGTCGGAACGGAAGAAGGGCCGGCTGCCCAGCGAATCCATCAGCGCCCGGCAGCCGACACCACGTTGCGCGGCGTTGACCAGCGCCGTCACCAGATCGTCGACGAAACCGCCCGGGCTCCAGATGTAGAACTCGAGATGCACCGAGCTGCGGGCAGCGTTGATGTCGGCGATCAGCGAGCGGATCACCGTCTCGCTGTCGGCAAGCAGGCGCAGCCGATGGCCGGCCATCACCGGCAGACCGGTGAGCCCGGTCGCCAGCCGGCTGATGCTTTCGGCGGCGCTGCTCAAGGTCGTCGCGGCGACGACGTCCGTCGCCGGAATACCCCGGGCCCAGCGCACGACTTGCGGTTGCAGGTTGATCGCGCGCTGCATCCAGGTTCTGCCGAGGCGCCGTTCGCCGATCAGCAGGTACATCAGGGCGCCGATCGCCGGCACCAGAATCACCAGCAGCAACCAAGCCAGCGCGGTTCCGCGCGAGCTGCGGTGGGAGAAGATGCGCAGGGCAACAGCCAGCGCCAAGAGTAAGTAAAGGACGTACAGGAAGTTGAGGAACATGCCGCCGAGTATGCGGCCCTGGCCCGCGACTGGTCAAGGCTGGTGGCTTGACACGCGCCGCAGGGACGTCGCCACGCCCCCTGCGGCGCTGGTCGGCGTGCGGCGGACGCTCGCCGTCGCGCACCAACTTACGGCTTAGAGCTGCTGCCGCCGCCTTGCCATCCAGCCGACGAGCCCGAGTCCGGCCATCAACATGCCGTAGGCTTCCGGCTCGGGTACCGGCGCGGTGGCATACAGCGCCGCGTTCGAAGAAGCCGTCAGGTTGTAGGTGACGACGTCGAGATTGGTACCGACACCGGCGTCGATCTTGTAGAAAGCCGTGCCATTCTCGCCCGTGCCGCCGCCACCCCGGTGTATGCCGAGGTAGGTGATGCCGTTCAGCGGGGTGCTGAAGTTGATCGAGCTCGAGCCGCTGAGGGGCGAAAGCTTCTCCAGCCAGGTGCCGCCGGTACCCGGGAGGCCGAGGCTGGTGAGGATCAGACCAACGTCGGCCAAGTCCTGCGGATTGTTGCTGATCAGGTTGCCCTGATAATAGCCGGCACAACCGATGAAGGTGGCGCCGCTGATGTCGCCGCTACCACAGGCTGGTGCGACCAGCGGCGGCAGCGCGGCATGCGCCGAGGCGCCGATGAGTCCGAGAACGGCAACGCTTGCCGCGGCAAGCGACGACTTGGCAAAATGAGAAAGTGACATGGAGACCTCCGTAGTGAGTGGTTTGATTGTTCGGACGGGCTCAAGGGTTGACCCGGAGCGCCCACCAGCTAATAAGCAAAACTGATGTCGACATATAAGTTAATGTTATTATAGATCTTCTTCTCGCGCATTCCGGCTGTCTGTAAAGTATCCCGACAGGTTACCGATGCGGCGCGACGATGGTGTCGTCGGGGCTTGGTGCGCGGGTTTCAAGGCCAACGGCGTTGGGCGATGGTCGGCTGCTGCGGGCCGCCGGACACTTGCTGGTGGGGGCTGGAAGCGATCAGCCGGCTCCTCCGGCCGCGATGGTTGTGATACGGTCGTCGCGCCGGCTCGTGGCGCTGTTGCCGCGATGCCGGCAGGCACCGTCTGCAGGCTTTGCTGCCGTCGAAGTTCGATTGCTCACACCTTTTCCGGGGAGTTGGGATGACACCCGAAGTCAGCCTCTTCATCAGCCTGTTCACAACCCTGCTGGCGATCATCAACCCGCTCGAGGCGATTCCAGTCTATCTCGGGCTGATCGACCGCAAGCCGGCTGAGGAGCAGCGGCGGGTGGCGCGCCAGGCTTGCCTGTACGCACTGCTGCTGTGCTTTTTCTTCCTGCTTTTCGGTACCCTGCTGTTGCGCGTCTTCGAAGTGCCGCTGAGCATGGTGCGGGTGGTCGGCGGCGTCATCCTGACGCGCGTCGGCTTCGAGCTCTTCAACCCGCCAGCGTCCGGCGGCATCATCCCGCGCGGCAACGACGATGACGGGAACATTGCCTTCGTGCCGCTGGCGATGCCGATCATGTTCGGTCCGGGCGCGATCGCGACGCTGATCAGCATGGCGTCGACGATCAAGCAGTCGCCCGGCGAACTGATGCACTTCGTGGCCGCCAGTGCGGCGATCGTCGCCTGCATGGCGATGACTTGGCTCTCGCTGACCTACGCCAAGCCGATCCTGCGCCGCATCGGCAGGCAGGGGATCGACGCCGCGACGCGAATCGTCGGCTTCTTTGTCGCGGCGATGGGAATGGGCTTGATCTTCAATGGCGCAGTCGAGTTCCTGCAGCCGTACCAAGCCGCCGGGAGAGTGGCACTCGCGCTGTGATCGGGTTATCCTTGGCGGCAGTGGCGGGTGCCGGTGTGCGGTCAAAGAAGGGTCTGTCCTTGTTCAACCGCTTGGCAAGTGATCCAAGTCTGGCTGCGGCCACCGCCAGGCAGCCGCAGTCCACATCAGGCCCAGGGGGGGAAGGGGAGAAGGAAATGATGCGGGATGGCCAAAAGACAGCCGGGCAGAGGCGCGTGATCAACGATCTGAAGCGGCTGGCGATCGTCGTCAGCCTTTCCGCGTTCGCCAGCGGCCACGCCGGTGCCGGCGGCCTCAGTCTCTACGAGGTCGGCACGGCGGATGTCGGCCTGGCTTCGGCGGGTTATGGCGCACGCGCGCAGGATGCGTCTACGGTGTTGACCAATCCCGCCGGAATGACGCGGTTGACGGGAACGCAGGTGCTGGCGGCGGCACAACTGCTCTACGGCGATGTCGATTTCTCACGCGGCTCCGGTACCTCTCGGGATCTCGGCAGCAACAATGGCGGCAACCCGATCGGCTGGTTTCCGGGCGGCAGCTTCTTCATTACGCAGCAGGTCTCGCCCGAGCTGACTCTTGGCTTCGGCACTGCCGGGAACTTCGGCCTGGCGGTGAAGTACGATTCGAGCTGGGTGGGTCGCTACTATGGCCAGGAGGGGACGCTGATCGGCATGTCGCTGCTGCCGTCGATCGCCTACAAGGTGAACGACCGGCTCTCGCTCGGCGCGACGGTCAACGCGATGTTCGGCATCATGAAGCAGCAGGTGGCGATCAACAATCCGGGTGCTCCGGGTCGCGCCGACGGCAGGCTCGAGCTGAGCGATCGCGAATGGGGCTGGGGGTTGAATCTGGGGCTTCTCTACGAGCTCGACCCGGCAACCCGCCTCGGGCTGACGTGGAATTCGCAGGTCAAGCTCGACTTCTCGGCGCGTCCCGATTTCTCCGGACTGTCGCCGGTCCTCGCGGCCGCACTGGCGAGTCGTGGAGCGTTTCGTGCCAACCTCGACCTCGGCATCTACGTGCCGCAGGGGGTGATGGCCAGCGCTTTCCACCAGGTCAACGACGAGTGGGCGGTGCTCGGCAGTGTCGGCTGGCAGCAGTGGTCGAAGTTCGGCAAGGTGGACATCGGCATCACGGATACGAGGAATCCGGCCAACCTGACGACCGACCTCGATTTCAAGGATACCTGGCACGTCGCGCTCGGCGGCCAGTACCGCATCTCGCAACCGTGGCTGCTGAATTTCGGTGTTGCCTACGACTCCGCTTTCCAGAGCGGTGACATCCAGTCGCCATTGCTCCCGGCCAACAGCGCCTGGCGATTCGGCATCGGTGTGCAGAACGAGGTCGACCGCAGCTTCAACTGGGGGCTGTCGGCCGAGTACGTCTATGGTGGTACGCTCGATCTGCAGAAGAGCGGTGAAGTCCCGGTCGTCCTCGGCGGCCGCGGCGACGTGGACGGAGCTTACCGGAACACCGGTGCCTTCTTCATGGCAGCCAACTTCAACTGGAAGTTCTGATTCCGGTCGGACCTGGCCTTTGCGGGCGAGCTTTGCCACCGCCGACAGGAGCAACCGGGATGTTCGAATGCGGGATGATTCCCTGACCGGGCGCCGGTCCGGGAACACGGCTGACCAGTTTCCTTTCTTGCGGAGAGAGTCGATGATCGATCTTCACCATCTGATGCGGCAGGCGGCGATGCTCGTTGCCGGGCTTTTTCTCGTCGCCGGGACGCAGGTGCAGGCGGCCGATCCCGTTGGCGGCAAGGCGGCCAAGCCGGTCAAGGCCGCGGCATCGACGAGCACAAAGGCTGCTGCTCCGGCTGCCGGCAAGCCGGTTTTCGAGCAGCGCGCGCTCGATCTGCTGAAGGCAATGAGCGACCGACTGATGGCGGCACGTTCGCTGTCCTTCACGGCGCAGGTCACCTACGAACATCCGAGTCGCCTCGGTCCGCCGCTGGCGTTCATGACGATCTCCGAGGTGCTCATGCAGCGCCCCGACAAGCTGCGTGTGCTGACCCTCGGCGATGGCCCCGCCTCCGAGTTCTACCTCGACGGCAAGACGATGACCGCCTTTTCGCCGGCCGAGAACTTCGTCGCCGTGACCGCCGCGCCGGCGACGATCGACGAGGCACTGAAAGTGGCATTCCGCGATGCCGGCATCTACTTCCCGTTCGCCGACGTGCTGCTCGCCGACCCCTACGCCAGCCTTGCCGCGGATCTCGTCAGTGCCTTCCACGTCGGCCAGTCGAAAGTCGTCGGCGGGACGACGACGCAGGTGGTGGCCTTCGCCAACAACGAGGTCTTCATGCAACTGTGGATCGGCGCCGAAGACAAGCTGCCACGCATGCTGCGCGCGGTGTACCGCCGCGACCCGTTGCGCCAGCGCCATCAGATGGAGTTGTCGAACTGGAAGATCGACCCGGTGGTCGCAGCGGCCGACTTCACGACGGCGAAGGCGGCCAGTGGGGTGGCCATCCCGTTTGCCCATCCGGCAGCGAAGCCGGCAGCCGCGGCAGCGGCCAGATCGCAGTAAGGGGAGGCGCGAATGAAGAATATCATCATCGTACTGGGCGGTCTCGCGGCGGGCCTGTTGCTCGCCGGCGAGGCGGCCGCCTGGGGCACTGCCAACCGTTTCGGCGGCAGTACCGAGCATGTCGCCGGCGTCGGCACCGAGCACACCAACGCCTGGGGTGGCAGCTCCGAACATGCCTTCGGTGGCGGCACCGAGCATACGAACGTCGATGGCGGCAGCACCGCCGGCCGCTACGGCGACGGCGTCGAGCACACCAACGTGGCGGGTGGCACGACCGCCGCCCGTTATGGTGAGGGCGCCTATCACGTTGGCCCCGACGGTGCGGCGGCGTATCGCCCACCGGCCCCGTACTATCCGTATCACCCGCCGGCAGCGGTGGCGTACTACCCGGCGACCGGGTGTGCGGGCTGTGCGGCAGCCGCCGGCGCCGTTGTCGGTGTCGCCGCCGGCGCCGCGGTCGCTTCGGCGAATACCGCGGCGGCGACGAGCAGCGCCTATGCCTCGGGCTATGCCGCCGGCAGCGCGACGACGGCAGCGGCCTACGCGATGGGGACCAGCTACGCGACGCTGCCTGCGGGCGCGACGGTGGTGCAGAAGTTCGGCACGACCTACTACCTCGCCGGCAATACCTGGTTCCTGCCCGCCTACGGTGCGAATGGCGTCTACTATCGTGTCGTTCCGGCGCCATGATGGGGGTGCCAGCAGCGGCTGACGGCCATGCCACATGAAGCACGCCGCGCTCGTCAAGCAGTCGCTGCGGCCGCACGTGGTCGCGGCCCGAGGCGAGCCGGTCCCATTTTCAGGAGAGGAGGTGAGTGATGGACTATCGCAAGCAGTTCATGGTCAACCCGGGCGAGAAGCTCAGCCTGGCCGGGATCGATCCGTCGCAGAGCGGGCCGCATGCTTCGGCCGAGGCGGCGCTGCCCGAGGTGCAAAAGAACGTGACGCGCATGGACGAGCTGCAGGCGCTGCTCTACGCCGATGGCAGCCAGTCGCTGCTGGTCGTCCTGCAGGCGCTCGACGCTGCCGGCAAGGATGGCGTCGTGCGTCACCTGTTCAGCGGCATGAACCCGCAGGGTACCCGCGTCTTCGGTTTCAAGCAGCCGAGCGCCGATGAGGCGGCGCACGACTTCCTCTGGCGCGCGCACCAGCGGACGCCGGCGAAGGGCGAGGTGGTCGTCTTCAACCGCTCGCATTACGAGGACGTCCTCGTCGTGCGCGTCCACGACCTCGTACCGAAGGCGGTCTGGTCGAAGCGCTACGGGCTGATCAACGACTTCGAGAAGATGCTCGTGCAGAACGGTACACGCATCCTCAAGTTCTTCCTGCACATCAGCCCGGAAGAGCAACTGGCCCGCTTCCGGCAGCGGCTCGACGACCCGGCGCGCAACTGGAAGATCAGCGAGTCGGACTATTCGGAACGCGAACTGTGGTCGGACTACGTCAGCGCCTACGAGGAGGCGCTGAGCCGGACGAGCAGCAAGGACGCGCCGTGGTATGTCATCCCGGCCAACCACAAATGGTTCCGCAACCTCGCGATCTCGCAGATCATCGTCGACACGATGGAAGCGATGGGACTCAAGACGCCACCGACGCGGGTGAACCTGCAGGAAATCGCGGCCAAGTACCACGCCGCCGAGGCGGCGCAGGAAAAGCGCACGGGCAAGGCAGCGAGGCGCGGCGCGAAGGCATAGGCGGCAGCCGTCGACCGGGACGCGTGCCCGGCAACGGTCGACGCGTTCGCTTTGCGGCGGGGGCGCCTCGTGGCAGAGGCGGCCGCGTCAATGTGAAAGTCGCGTCAGCGACTCGCGACAGGATACTTCCCTGAGGCGTCAGGGCAACTTCCTCGAACAAAAAAATGGGCTGCCGGCCGCCGCGATCAGTCTCAGCGCGCGAAGATCTGGCCGACTCGTCGGGAATGCGCCGCCAGGTCGAACGCGTTCGGGTCGAAGTCGTCGCCGAGCCATTCCCGGACGCTCTCGTACTCCTCGGCTGCCGGGTCGCTCCAGGTGGCGATGAGGTCGGCGTAGCCGTACACGCCGCCGCAGTCCTCGGGCGGACACGCCCCCTTGCCGGCGAGCAGCACCGCGCGTGGCGCCGCCGGATCGGCCGGCAGCCGCTTCTCGATGCTGATACTGTGCCACCAGTCGTCGCCGAAGTCGTACCAGTAGCGTAACTTCTTCTGACCCGACAGCCAGGCGGCGAGCGTCGCGGTGTCTTCGGGAAGCGCCGGTTCGTCGTCGTCGAACATGCCATCCGAGTCAACCGGCATTGCGATTCGCAGGCCGGCGACACGGAATTCATGCAGATGGGCATCGTCCCAGCCCATGGCCACCTGGATGACCTGGTGAAATTCCTCGAAACTGAGGTCGTCGTCGACCTCGACGCGGCGCCAGATCGCCGGTCGGAAACGTTCGAGGGTGATCTTCAGGCGCAGGCGTTCGCGCTGCGTGGTCGTGGGTGGGTTCATGGCTGCAATACCTTGGTCGATTCCTCGCCGAACTGGCTGACCACGCGCACCGCCACACGCCTGCCGGCCCGGAAAGGAATGGGGTGGGAAACGAAGCCGTAGAGGCGGTGGAAGGATTCGTCGCAGGGCGAATCCAGGATCGGGTTGTCGGCGGAGGCCATGGGCTGACGAGGAACCGGCGGGTGAGTGCGGGATTCTATCAGGCGCCGCCGGTTATCGCCCGGGCGACGAGGGCGGCCGGCGGTGCCGCCTCGGACAAACTGCTCTGCTACCCGTTCGGCAGCCAGCTTTCATTGAGCACTTCCGTTGCCAGCGCCCAGGGGCAACTGCGTGCGAACCGGTCCATGCCGATTCCCGTCTCGGCGCTGGCGAGATCGCAGGCATCGCCCCAGGCGTCAGCCCACCAGTCCGGGTCCTTCAGGCAGCCGCAAAGACTCGGTGTCTTTTCCAGGCGACGGCGAATTCGCTGTCGCTGATTGCCGATCGTCAGCTCCCAGCTGGTGCCTCTGCGCTCCGGCTGGTGCTGCCACTTCAGGAGATGGGCCAGGAGAACCGCCATACGGGCGGCCAACTCGCGTTGTTCGCTCTTGCCCACGTCTTCAATCTCCTCAGCCACATGTTCCCGGTCGAGCAGATCGAAACGCCCGGCGCGAATCAGGCGAGCCTGCTCGCTGGCCCAGGCCACCACGTCCGTTTCGTAGTCTGTTCCCATGCACACCTCGACAAATGCTCGTCACGGTCGAGACATCGCCGACCAGGTTACGGCGGAGTCCGTTCCTGCAATCGCGCTGCGCCAGGCTCAAACCGCCGTGACCGTCTCACCGCCATCATTCGCGAAAACGGCATCCGCCGTCAAGAACGCACGCATCCAGCCGTTAACCCAAAAGTCGCGTCAGCGCCGACGGGGGGCTCGCTCCTTGACGACGGTGGGCCCGGGCGGAGATACTCGCGCCGGTGCTCTCGTTTCCTGTTCGCCAGCGGGAGGACGCGGCGCAGTGCCTCGCTGCCGGGGCGGCACAGAAGCAGTCCACGGGCAAGGCCGGCGCGGCGGGCAGGCGACGCGGCAGCCACTGGCCGGGGCTTGTGTGGCGGCAACGGCCGGCGAACGGTCATGACTGTAGAGATACCCCGGATGATGAAAGTCATGACCGTTTCCCTCATCCCCGGCCCTTCTCCCGCGCCCGGGAGAAGGGAGATTCGCGAGTCGCTGCCGCGACTTTCACATTAACGGGCGGCTCGGCACGGCGCCGCGCGGCAGCGCCGACATGGATTGCGAGGGGACGATGACACAGGATCAGGATAGCGAAGGGCAGCGCTTTCGGCTGCCGCTTCTGCAGGGGGTTCTGCCGGTCGATCGCGCCGGCCTGACGCGCGACGTCCTTGCCGGATTGACGCTGGCAGCACTCGCCATCCCGGGCACGATGGGTTACACCAAGATCATCGGCACGCCGGTGATCACCGGGCTCTACACGATCCTCATTCCGATGGCGCTGTTCGCCATTTTCGGGTCGTCGCGCCATCTGTCGGTTGGCGCCGATTCGGCGACGGCGGCGGTGGTCGCCGCCGGTCTGGCCGGCATGGCGGTGCGTGGCTCGAACGAGTGGCTGGCGCTGTGCAGCCTGCTGGCGCTGATGGCAGGGGTTCTGATGTTCGCCGCACGGGTTCTGCGGCTCGGTTTTCTCGCCGATTTCCTCTCGCGTACCGTTCTCGTCGGTTTCCTCACCGGCGTCGGTGTACAGGTCGCGCTGCTCGAGGTGTCGGGCATGCTCGGCCTGCAGCGAACGAGCAACGATCCGCTGCTCGAGATCGTCCATGATCTGCGGCTGATCGGTGAGAGCAACGCTTACGCGGTGTGCGTCTCGCTCGCCGTTCTGGCGGTGATCCTCGGCTGCCGGCGAGTCTCGGAGCGGCTGCCCGGCGGGCTGATCGCGGTCGTTGGCGCCATCGGCATCAGTTGGGCGCTTGGTCTCGATGCCCACCTCGAGACGCTGGGTGCCGTCCCGAGTGGTCTGCCGACGCTCGGCCTGCCGCATGTCGAATGGAGCTGGCCGTTGCTGCAGAAGCTGCTGCCGATCGCCTTCGCCTGCTTTGTCGTCATCCTGGCGCAGAGCGCCGCCACCTCGCGCGCCTACGCCGCGAAGTACAGCGATCGCTTCGACGAGAACGTGGACATGGTCGGCCTTGGCATGGCCAACCTCGGTGCCGGTTTTTCGGGGACCTTCATTGTCAATGGGAGTCCGACCAACACGGCGATGGTCGATGGCGGCGGTGGCCGCAGCCAGGTCGCTCAGCTCACCACCTGCGTCCTCGTGCTGCTGGTCCTGCTGTTTCTCACCGGGCCGTTGGCGCACCTGCCGACGGCCGTGCTGTCCTCAATCGTTTTCCTGGTCGCGGTGAAGATGATCGATATCCAGGGGATGCGCCGGATCTTCCTCGAAGCACGTGCCGAGTTCTGGGTGGCCTTGCTCACGGCTGTCACGGTCGTCGTCGTTGGCGTCGAGCAGGGCATCCTCCTGGCGATGGTGCTGTCGCTGCTCGATCACGTGCGGCGAGGCTACCGCGGCAACAACTCGATCATCGCGGCGGACAAGAGGCACAAGGGTTGGCTGACGGTTCCGCTCAGCGAACCCCGTCAGATCGCGCCCGGGTTGCTCGCTTACTGGTTTACCAACAACCTCTACTACGCCAACGCCGGGCAGTTCGCCGAGGAGGTCCTGCGACTGGCAAGGGTCAAGGGAGAGGTGCCGCTGCGATGCCTGTGCGTGCAGGCGGCAGCGATCGGCGACGTGGACTTCTCTGCCGCAGCCATGTTGCGCGATACCTGCAAGCTGCTCGAGGCGCAGGGGATCGCACTGGTGTTCGCCCATGCTTCGCCTGCCCTACGCGAGCAGTTTGACCGTTATGGGCTGACAGCGGTCCTCGGTGCCGATGCTTTCTACGGTTCGCTGCGTGCCGTCGTGGAGGCCTGGGAGCACGTCCCGGATGCGCCCGAGGCAACACCGCCAAACTCGCCAGGCGGCACGTCGGCGGTGTGATCGCGGGAAGGTGGCCTGCTTGCGGCAAGCGCCGCAGCGCGTCGGCCGCTCTCACCGCGCAATCCGTCATTGCCCGTTGGTTGGGCGGGCAATTGGCGGCCTGCCGGCTTGCCGACTGTTCCGGTGGTGTCGTGTGCGGCGGACCCAATCCGGCCGGTTGCGCTTCAAATGCTTCCTCTTGCGGCGCCACGCCCCCAGCCATCCGAGGCTTTTGAACACCAGAAGAGTCAGGACGAGCGAAAACAGGGGTAGTCCGACGCCGAGCAGGAAGAAGGCGTCGCGTGTCGCCAGAAGCTGGTTGACCGCCCAGTCGAAGTTCATCCCGAAGTAGCCGGTAAGAAAGCTGATCGGCAGGAATACCCAGGAGATCACGGTGAGTCGGTTGATCTGTTCGGAATGCTGGTTCGACACGTTTGCCGCATAAGCCTCCATCGCGTCGGCGGTACGCTGGCGGTATTCGTCGATCAGCTCGACCAGGTCGGTGAGGCGTTCGCTGTAGGTCTGGAAGGATGGCCAGACGTTCGCACTGATGCCGGGAAACCCTCCGATCGAGGTGACCACGTTCTTCACCCGATCACGCAGCGGCACCAGCAGCCGGTGCAGTGACGACAGTTCGCGACGCAGATCGGCAAGGCTCAGCAACTGCTCGGCGACCGGGTTGAGGAAGATCTGGTCCTCGAGCCTGTCGAGCAGTTCGTCGGCGCGCTCGAGGCGCGGGTAGAAACCCGTCAGCAGTTCATTGAGGACGGCGAGCAGCGCGTAACCGGGATCCGTGGCGATCTTGTCGCCCAGCTCACGAAAGCGCTGGCGCGCCGCTTCCGTACACAGCGCGTCGCCGTCGAAGGCCGTGATCAACCAGGCCGGGGAGTACAGGATGTGCCCCTCGACGACTCCCTGCGCCCCGGCGTCCGCCCAGGCCGAGATGCGCAGGTGTTGTGGGCTCGACTCGAGGTGCGCCGATCGACCAAAGCGCGGCAGCCACGAACTCAGGGTGTCGTCGAGACGCAGCGCGGAGGCCACGATGGCCAATTCGTCCTCGCTGGCGTTCGCCAGGTCGAGCCAGAAGAAGCCCCGCGCAGGCAGCCGGGCGGCAAGTTCCTCGCCTGACGATGATGTGCACACGCCTTGCGCATCGATGAGCGTCGCCTTCAATTACGTTCGATCTCCTGGTTCTGACAACCCGCTGATCGTGATCCGCCGTCGCACCGTCGACACGATCGCGCCCCGCCGCTCCGCGATGGCAGTCACTGACGATGCCGATCGGCGAGCGTGAGAGTATACCCGGTTCCTCCTTGAGGGCCACGGCGCCAGAGAGGGCGACGGGGCGACACTGTTGGTGCCGCGATGGTGGCCGCGCGCTGCGGGGGGTGGCCGCAGGTATTCATTGACGACCTCCAGCGCCGCGCATAGGATGCCCGGGTTATCGGTCAACCGCTCACTGGCGAAGGAGCTGCTTGATGAAACTGTACAGAGTCAGAGTCCTCCGCGGCAGCATGCTCAGCCTGTCCCTGCTGTCCGGCGGTGCCGTGGCGGCCGACGACGGGGCAGCGAGACATGCGGAGATTTGCCAGGCGACCCAGGCTTCGCTGGCGGCGTACTGCCCGGCGCAGCCGCATCTCAAGGCAAAGGTGGCGAAGGCACCGGGCTACGGCGTGATCACCACCGATGCTCCGACCAGGAACGGCCTGCAGGCAGGAGTCGCGGTGCGCGGCCCCAGGTTCTGGCAGGACAGGATCTGACCAGCCCTGGCGTCCACGCTTCGAAATGGGCAGATCTTGCATGTTGCAGACGGTCGTCGAGGGAAGCTGCATCGTCCCGTCCGCGGCGGCGGCCGGGATCAGGCAGCGTGACGAATCGCTCCCGTTTCCGGGACAACCGTCGCCGGGCCGGGAGGTGGTGCCCGCGAGGGGGCTCGCGAGCATGGCGGCCGGCTGCGCCTGGTTTCCGGTCCGTTGGGCTGCGTCGTCGCATCGCCGGGCTGAGGGGACGGCGATGCATCGCTCTCCTGCGGCCACTTGGCAGAGGTTCCTGCGCCTCCTCGCCCTGTTGCTCGGCATCGTCGCCGGCAGCTTGGCCTGCGCGCAGGACATCGAGCCGCGCGCCTATTCGAACGCGCCGGTCGGTGTCAACTTCCTGATTGCCGGCTATGCCTACACTGCCGGAGCCGTCCCCTTCGACGGAGCACTGCCGGTCAGCAACGCCGAACTCAGGACATCGAACGCCGTTCTCGCCTACGCTCGGGTGCTCGATTTCTGGGGCATGTCGGCCAAGTTCGACGCCATCCTTCCCTACAGCTGGCTGTCGGGAGACGCCGAGCTGCGTGGCCAACCGGTCGAGCGCATCGTCGACGGGCTGGCGGATCCGCGTTTTCGCCTGTCGGTCAACCTCTACGGTGCGCCCGCCTTGTCGCTGAGCGAGTTCAGGGATTACGAGCAGGATCTGATCATCGGTGCCAGCTTGCAGGTGTCGGCGCCGGCCAGCCAGTACGACTCGACGCGGGTGGTCAACATTGGCACCAATCGCTGGTCGTTCAAGCCGGAAGTGGGGATTTCCAAGGCGATCGGCCGATGGACGCTGGAGTCGCAGGCGGCAGTGAGCCTGTTCACGGAAAACCGCGACTTCTTTGGCGGCAACAGGCGGCAGCAGGATCCCATCTACTCGTTGCAGGGGCACGCCATCTACAGTTTTCCTGCCGGCATCTGGGCGTCGCTCGACGTCACCTACTTCACTGGCGGTCGGACGACGATCAATGGCGTCGAGAGTTCGGATCTGCAGCAGAACTGGCGGTTGGGGGCGACGCTGGCACTACCCGTCGATCTCAACAATTCCGTCAAGTTCTACGCCAGCAGAGGCGTCTCGTCGCGGACGGGCAACGACTACGACCTGATCGGCATCGCCTGGCAGTACCGCTGGGGCGGCGGCCTGTGATGCAGAGCCATCCGGCCGCCGCTGTCAGGCAGTCGCCGGCGCATCGGGCGGCTCTCCTGTCCGCCAGAGACCTGTCCTGCAGCGGGCCGAGCGCATGACGCCGACGCTGCCATGCCGGCGGGAGATCGGAAGAGCACACGTCTGAACTCCAGTCACTGACCAATCTCGT
>ERZ761609.639-NODE-639-length-38425-cov-102.238024_pt1 | contig 38425 bp, 40 predicted proteins | sample MGYA00511163_ERZ761609 | MGnify/ENA primary metagenome ERZ761609 (study PRJEB28899, sample SAMN02445070) | bioreactor sludge metagenome | biome: EBPR sludge | place: Australia: Brisbane, Thorneside Wastewater Treatment Plant | collected 2011-12-16 ...
ACAACCCCGAGACGGCACGCTCGCTGTTCGCGTTGGCTTCCTATGGTCGGCGCGACCCCGCTTCCTTGGAACAGTTGCGCGCCACCTTCGCGAAGGAAGGCATCCCCCCGGAATTTCTGTCACATTATGAGCCTAGCCTACCCTTTGCATGCCTTAGACAGAATGACGGGTTAAGTGACAAATTTTGACGTGCAGAGCTTCCCGATGCAAACTGTCACATAATCGAACGTATATGTGACAGGTACAAGATGCTGATTGGCTACATGCGAGTATCGAAGGCGGATGGCTCCCAGGCGACGGACTTGCAGCGCGATGCGCTGGTCGCGGCCGGTGTTGATCCGGCGCATCTCTATGAAGACCAAGCGTCCGGAAAACGCGAGGATCGTCCCGGTCTGGCGAGCTGTCTGAAGGCACTACGGCCAGGCGACACGTTGGTCGTTTGGAAACTGGATCGGCTCGGGCGCGACCTGCGCCATCTGATCAATACCGTCCATGACCTGACCGGACGCGGCATCGGCCTCAAGGTGCTGACCGGGCACGGCGCGGCCATTGACACCACGACCGCCGCCGGCAAGCTGGTCTTCGGTATCTTCGCCGCGCTGGCCGAGTTCGAGCGCGAGTTGATCGCCGAGCGCACCGTGGCGGGCCTGGCCTCAGCACGGGCACGCGGCCGGAAAGGCGGCCGGCCGTTCAAGATGACCGCCGCCAAGCTGCGGCTGGCGATGGCGGCAATGGGGCAGTCAGAGACCAAGGTCGGCGACCTGTGCCAGGAACTTGGCATCACGCGGCAGACCCTGTATCGGCATATTTCTCCCAAGGGGGAATTGCGCGCAGATGGAATACGACTGCTGTCCAAGATGTAAAAGAAAAACTGGCCTCTACATGGTCAGCACGGATTCGAGGATGACGGCGCTCATCGCGGCATCAATTCACCTATTCACGCCGTCAAATCAGCTTTTTTGTACTGCCATTTGACGCGATGACCGCGAATTGATCGTAAAAACCACCACAATGATGAATAACACAGCGAATTGCGCTGAGAGTGTTTGCCACGACGGATAGATGCCCAGCAGATCAATGCGTGGGATCGATATTGGGCTGGTATGCAATAACCCTGCTTCTTGCAGACCTGCGATGCCCTTGCCTGCCAAGACCACGGCAAGTATGGCCACCAGCAGTGAGCTGGCAGCGAAGAACTGGCCAATCGGCAGGCGCGCACTGGTGCGCAGCAGCACGACTGCCAGCAGGGCCAGGATTCCCATGCCAGTGCCCAAGCCCGCCAGCAGGGGCCAGCCATTTCCTTCTGTCCAGAGCGCTGCGTAGAACAGCACCGTCTCGAACACCTCACGGTAGACGGCGACGAAGGCCAGCGAAAACAAGAACCATGCCGTGCGCTTGTTGAGCGCCGAAGACAGCTTTTCCTTGAGGTAGACCTGCCAACGACCGGCAACGCTCTTCTGGTGCATCCACATGCCCACACCCAGCAAGACCACGGCGGCAAAGAGTGACGAAAAGCCTTCTGTTAGCTCCCGGCTTGCCCCACTGACGCCGACCAAGTAAGTTGCCACTGCCCATGTAATGCCGCCTGCGGCCAGCGCGGATGCCCAGCCTGCATGCACGTAGATCAATACGTCTTTCCGTTCGGCTTTCTTGAGAAACGCCAGCATGGCAACGACCACCAGCAGGGCTTCCAATCCTTCACGTAGCAAGATGGTTAACGCACCGATGAAGGCCGCCACGGCATCGTCGTCGGAGGGGGCAAGCACCTTGTCCGCTTCATCCAGCAAGCCGCGCAAATGCAGCTCCGCTGTCTGCACATCGGCAGGCGAACCATTGGCTATCAATGCCCGGTAGGACACCATCGCGGCTTCGATCTTCTCGAACAGCGGCCGATTGCGAGTGGCCAACGCCGGTTCGACCGGCTCGAAGCCATCGAGGTAAGCAGACAAGGCTAGCTTGGTCGCACCTGCACGGTCGTCAGCCAGCAATGCCGTCACGCTCTCACTGAGTTTGGCTTTGGCAATCGCGGTGCCCTTCGGACTGCTGATATTCAGCGCGCTCGGATTGGCGCGCAAATAGGCCGTCAGGGCTCTGGCGGAAGGCTCATCCAGCCTGTCCGCCAAGACATGCTCAGATGTTTGCGTCAGCACATCCAGACTGGCGAGCGTCTGGCGAACCTGCGCGTTGGCTTGCCAGAGCTTGGCTCCTTCGTCCTTGTCGCTTTGCGTATAAGGTAGCGTGCCAACAAAGAACGCCAATGCCCATCGGTCTTCATCCGACAACGCGCCAAAGCCCTGCATAGCGGTGCCCTGGACACCGTTGCTGATAATTTGGTGTAGCGCGAATAAGCTGCGCTCGCGCGCCCGCATGTGATCGGCCAGCGCGGTCGGCTTGGGGTTGAGGGATGCCGCTAGGGGGCCATCACCGCGCCCTTGCTGACCGTGACAGGCCGCACACTGGGCCTGAAACAACTGCCCTCCCTTCGCTAAGACCGGCATGGCAGTCGGTGCGACTGGAAACGGGTACGCCTTTTGCACCGCACTGGACAGCGCGTGCGCCAGTTTTGCTACGCTGGCCGGATCGGCTTTGGCAGCTACCGCAGCACGCAAAGCGGTCGCTTGTTGCAACAAGCGACCCTTGTCGGTCTGGTCAGGTAATTCTCCCAGTTGACGTTCGGCTGTCGCTGAAAATTCCTGCATTTCAGCGTACTCCGACGCTTTCAGGACAGCACCGTTGGCGACCGCGCCGCCGTAATCGACGGCGACGTAGTCCAGAAGCTGCCAAATCTGTTTGGCTTTGAGTTCGGTGGTGTCGGCTGCGTAGCTTGGCCCGCCAATCAACGCGCAAGTCGCCAACAGCAAAGTCATCAGCCAGCGATAGGTTGCTCGGCAAGTCATGGAAACTCTCGGATTATATCATTGTGAATGATTATAATTCCCATTTGCGCCGGTATCCACCGCCTTGCCTTGGGTTAGCATCTGCATGATGAGCAAAGCAGCACCCGATGTGATCGCCACATCTGCGAGGTTGAAGGCGGGCCAGTGCACAAGCTGCCAATGGAAGTCGAGGAAATCGACAACCGATCCACGCAGCACACGATCCGCGACATTGCCGAGCGCACCACCAAGGATCAGGCTGTAGCCCATCGCTTCGAGACGTGGCCGTTGCTGGCACAGCATGCGCCCCAGCCAAGCAGAAACAGCCAGACCCAGCGTGATGAAAAAGTAACGTTGCCAGCCACCAGCGTTCGCCAAAAAGCTGAATGCCGCACCCGGATTCAGGACATGAACGAGGTTGAAAAACGGGGTGATTTCGACTTGCTCACCGTAGGCAAACGTGCGGATGATGGCGAACTTCGTGAGCTGATCGGTCATGACAGCACTGGCGGCCACGGTGAACCAGACCCAAGCCGATGTGCGGCGGGCCGATTGCCACACAGGGGCGGCCAACGGCAGCAACCACCCGGCGAGTGCCGTGCAGCTCCATCCCAGCGTCCACCCCGCCAACACATCGGCCGGAAAGTGCATTCCGGCCGCGATGCGCGACCAGCCGACCAATGTGGCGTACAGCATTAAACTGAGACGACCACGGCGGCCCATCAAAGGCCAGAGCGCGCCGACCACCATCGCGGCATAGGTGGCATGCCCGCTGGGCAGGCTGTAGTGAAGCTCTTTGTCCCCGATGACGCGCGCCAGGTCGCCAAGGACGGCAGGCGGGCGTGGAAAGTCGAACCATAGCTTCAAGGCGGTGGCGACCAATAACGCCAGCAAGAAGGCCGCGCTAAAACCAATAAGGCGATGCCGAACGGCCGTACCACGCGCCGGGTTTGTAGCCGATTTCGACCACCACCACAGACCCAACAGCATCAGCGGCGCTGTCCAGTAACTTCCCACGAGGCCAAAGAACCATGCCAGTGGTTTCAGCGTGGCGGGCGTGCCTGTGTTGATGGCTTGAAACAACGCGATGTTCAGGCCACCCCAGTCATAGAGAAAGAGTTTCCAGCTCATCGGCGCAACAACCTCAAGCCGTTGCCGACAACAAGCAAGCTGGCACCCATATCGGCGAACACAGCCATCCACATGGTCGCGTGACCCGTGAAGGTGAGCACCAAAAATACCGCCTTGATGCCAAGGGCCAGCACAATGTTTTGCATCAGCACCTGTGCTGTCGCACGCGACAGGCGCACGAAGGTCGGAATCTTGCGCAGGTCATCGTCCATCAGGGCCACGTCGGCGGTTTCAATAGCGGTATCTGTGCCCGCCGCTCCCATTGCAAAGCCAATGTCCGCACGCGCCAAGGCCGGTGCGTCGTTGATGCCATCACCGACCATGCCAACCTTGCCGTTTCTGGACAATTGCTCCACTTCGCGCAGTTTGTCGTCGGGCAGTTGGTTGCCTTGCGCGCGGTCAATGCCGGCTTGTGCGGCGATGGCCTGTGCCGTGTGGGGGTTATCGCCGGTCAACATCACGGTGTTGATGCCCAGAGCATGCAGCTCGGCGATGGCTCTCTTGCTGCTGTCCTTGATGGTGTCCGCAACGGCGAATAAGCCATGTACCCCTTTTGCGCCCACCAGCATCACGACGGTCTTGCCTGCGGTTTCCAGCGCTGCGATGCGCTGCTCCAGCTCTGGTGTGCACTGCCCCAGCTCTTCCAGCATCCGGTGGTTGCCCAGATGGTAGGTCTCCCCGTCGATTTGGCCTTGCACACCCCGACCGGGCAGCGCGCTGAACTCGGCCACGTCGAGCAAGGCAACCCCATCCCGCTGCGCAGCCTGCGCCACCGCTTTGGATACCGGATGGTCTGAGCGGGCCGCCAGACTGGCAGCGATGCTGCGGCTATCCGAGGCGAGTGCATGACCCCATGCGACAAAATCGGTCTGAGCAGGCTTGCCGTGCGTGATTGTGCCGGTCTTGTCCAGAGCCAGCCAGCGCAGCTTGCGGCCTTCTTCCAGATAGACACCGCCCTTAACGAGAATGCCGTGGCGGGCAGCGGCGGCCAAGCCGCTGACGATGCTGACCGGCGTGGAGATCACCAAGGCGCATGGGCAGGCAACCACCAGCAGAACCAGTGCACGGTAAATCCAGTCCATCCATGCCGCGCCCATGAAAAGCGGGGGCAGCAGTGCGACGGCGATGGCTAGGGCGAACACGAGAGGCGTGTACCAACGGGCGAACTGATCGACAAAACGCTGGGTCGGCGCACGGCTACCTTGTGCAGCCTCTACCGCGTGAATGATGCGGGCCAAAGTGGAGTTGCTGGCCAAGGAGGAAACGCGGTACTCGAAGGAACCGGATTCGTTGATCGTGCCCGCAAACACCGGATCGCCGGGGGACTTCTCGACCGGGAGGCTTTCGCCCGTGATCGGGGCTTGGTTGACCGTGGAGCGTCCGTCTAGCACCTCGCCATCGAGCGCGATGCGCTCACCCGGTCTGACCCGGACTCGGCTGCCAATGGCGATTTGCTTGGCGCTTGCCTCTCGCCAGGTGCCGTCAGGCTGTTGCACCGTGGCCTGCTCCGGGGTCAGGTCGAGCAGTCCACGGATGGCGTTGCGGGCGCGATCCAATGACTTGGCCTCGATCACCTCGGCCAGCGCGAAGAGCACCATCACCATCGCAGCTTCGGGCCAGTGGCCGATGAACATGGCACCTGTGACAGCAATCGACATCAGGGCGTTCATGTTGAGGTTACGGTTCTTGAGCGCGATCCAGCCCTTCTTGTAGGTGGACAGGCCTCCCGTCAAGACCGCTACAAGCGCCAGAATGACGACCGACCAATGATTGCCGTTGTGGAACCAGTAGACCGCTTCGGCCGCTGATGCGGCGATGAGGGAAATACCGAGTGGCCACCAGTTGGTCTGCGTTGTCACAGGGGACGCCGATGGCGACGCGGCCATGGCCTTGTCCTCGACCTGCGCCTCGAATCCGAGCGCTTGTAGTGCCACAAGCACATCCGGCAGAACCCCGTCAGCATGGCGTACCGACAACGTGCGCTGCATCAGGTTGAAATCGAGACCGGTAACCCCGGCCACGGTGCCGAGCTTGTTGCGGATCAATGCTTCCTCTGTCGGACAATCCATCTTGGCAATGGACAGCTTGGTTGTCTGCCCAGCCGACGCCTCATCCATGCGCACAGCTTGCATGCCGATGGCCTTCAGTGCCTGTTCAACGGGAGACAGCGAAGGCAATTCGTGCTGCACGGTCAAGGTACGCTGCATCAGGTTGAACTCAAGACCAACCACACCCGCCAGCCCAACCAGCTTGCCTCGGATCAGCGCCTCTTCCGTGGGGCAATCCATGTTCTCGATGCGGTACACCGCTTGAGCCGATCCGGTTGTCGGCGGGGCTTGTGTCGTGGGTTGCATGATCGGCCCAGCCGAGCAGCCACACGCCTTTGAAGCGCATTCACTCATGGATAACTCCTTCAAATCTTCTGTACAACCTCCATTAAAAACTCTATAGTTACTATAGAGTCAAGTGATAAATGGAGATTGAGGCATGGAAATCAGAATTGGCGATCTAGCCAAGCGCTCTGGGTGCGAGGTCGTGACCATCCGCTACTACGAAAAGGAAGGGCTGCTGCCAAAGCCAGCGCGAAGCGGTGGCAACTTTCGGTTGTACAGCGATGTGCACATCGAGCGTTTGCAGTTCATTCGTCATTGCCGTTCGCTTGACATGACGCTGAGCGAAATCAGGATACTGCTGGGCCTACGAGATAACCCTGCTCAGGACTGCGGCGACGTCAATACACTACTGGATGCCCATATTCGTCAGACCGAAGATCGCGTCGAAGCGCTGTTGCAATTGAAGCGGCACTTGCTCTCGCTGCGTGAAAAATGCTCGGGCGCTCGACGAATAGAGGCATGTGGCATCTTGCAAGGTTTATCAGATTGCAATCATCCGGGATGCAACGCATAGCATGAGTTGTTTCGCACGCCGACATTGGCCTGCGATTTTGGATTCGTGAGCGGCCTGCCTAATTGGCATCGGAGAAGGTCGTGCGGCTGACTTCTGATATTCCGTGCAGTCGTCTTCTGAAAATGACAGCGGTTTTGCCTGTCCAAAGTGCTCCCCGGCTGTTAAAATTGCCGTCAACTTATCAACGTCCAGCAAACACACCTTTGCTGGACATTTTTTGTGCCTTGAGGGCGGGGACGGCCAATGGAGCAGCGCATCGGATACGCGCGTGTCTCGACAAGCGACCAGAACCCGGACTTGCAGAGGGATGCTCTCAGGCAAGCCGGGTGCGACGACGTGTACGAGGAAACGGCCAGCGGCAAGAGCGCTGACCGGCCTCAGCTCGCCGAGTGCCTGAGGCGCTTGCGGCGTGGCGACACCTTGGTGGTCTGGAAGCTCGACCGGCTGGGACGTTCTCTCTCCGACCTTGTGCAGATCGCCGACAGGCTGCGTGCTGCTGGCGTGTACATCGAGCTATTGCAGCCGCGAGTCGTGTTCGACGACTCGACGATGGGCAAGGCCATGTACGCGATGTTTGGCATGTTCGCAGAGATGGAACGTGACCTGATCCGCGAGCGCACCCGCGCAGGCCTTGCGGCCGCCCGAGCCAGAGGCCGCGCCGGCGGCCGGAAGCCAAAGCTCACCGAGGCCCAAATCAAAGAGATCAACGAGATGGTGTCAGCGCAGAAGCTCCCCATCGGACGCATCGCCGAGCTGTACGGTGTCTCGCGAACCACAATTTACAAGGTAGCTCCTATTGGGCGGCCCGAGCCGAAGCGGCAGAACTGAATACAGAAGGACAACAATGGACACCAATACCAAGAGGGGCTACGACCTCATCAATCGCCGCCGCAAGCAGTGGGTCAACGAGGAAGAAGTACGCCACGCATGGATGAAGGGGCTTGAAGAGGCCTTGCAGATCGACTTGGACGCGGAGAGAGCCAAGCGTGACTCCAGCTACAACAACGTCGTCATCGAGTTCAAGGGCCCCGGCCTCTTCAAGGGTAGTGAGACAAGTCCGAAGTTCATTGAGGCGACCGATGGTCGTCTCTTGAAGTACATCCCCCGCTTGGCTGCTGAGCAAGGGCTGGATGAGAAGGACTACATCGGTATTGCCATCGACGGCGACCATGTGGGCTTTGCGCAAGTTCAAGATGGCAAGATCGTTCATCAGCCACTGATGCCGTTCTCGACCATTGCCTTCCAGATGGTGGTCGATGCGCTGAGAGCAAATTTCCGGCGAGCCATCACATCGGAGAACCTAGCCGAGGACTTTGGCCATCTATCCGAGACCGGCCGCGAGTTCATGCAGGAACTGTCCAATGCCCTCGCTGACGCTCTTGGGCAGCCCGGTAACCGCAAAATCAAGATGCTCTTCGAGGAATGGGCAACCTTGTATGGGCAGGCTGCTGACCTCAGCATTCAACAGCGCAAGAAGATCAATGGGTCATTGGGGTTTGACTTCGCAGGCCCGGCCGCCATTGACTTGCCTGCCAAGCTTTTCGTTACCCACACCTTTCATTCTCTGTTGATGAAGCTGATCGCGGCCGAGATCGTGGCTGCACATGGCATGGCGTCAAGCACTTCCTTGATCCATGAGCTACTGGCTCTTGGATCGGACGAAGCTCTGATTGAGGCCCTACGCTCGGATGTCGAGAACGGCGGGTTCTTCAATGCAGTCGGCCTGCATGGCTTCGTCGAAGAAGCCATCTTTAGTTGGTATCTGGATGCCACAACCAAGAAGGCGATCCGCACGTCGATGTGCTTGGCGATTCGCACCTTGCTGGCCCAGCTTTCGGTCTACCGCTTCGATACCATCAAGAAGACCGGCCGCTCGCGCGATGTTCTGCGTGACTTCTATCAGGACTTGGTGCCGGAGGAGTTGCGCAAGAGCCTTGGCGAGTTCTACACGCCGGACTGGCTGGTCGAGCACTCTGTAGCCAAGCTCGGCTACAAGCGAGACAAGTGGCTTGCTGCTCGGCTACTTGACCCGACATGCGGGTCTGGTTCGTTCTTGCTGGAAGCTATTGAGCAGAAGCGCCGAGCAGCGCTGACGGCGGGATGGACTGCTGAGCAGACCGTGGACATGCTGACCACGACGGTCTGGGGCTTCGACCTCAACCCACTTGCTGTGCAATCCTCTCGCGTCAACTTCCTGATCGCTATTGCAGACCTGTTGCAGCAGTGCAAGGGTAAAGACGTTGAGATTCCCGTCCTCTTAGCTGATGCGGTGTACTCCCCTGCCCCCCATCCTGACGGCGATCAAAAGGTGGTTGAGTACAGCATTGGCAGCCAGCAAGCCAATCTACAAGTTGTTCTACCTGCCGACTTGGCGCGTGATCGCGTGTTGCTCGACAAAGTATTCCAGCTCATGGGAGAAGAGGTTGAAAACGACACTGAATTCCCGCCCGTCTCTAAGGCGCTGGTGAAAGCCAAGATACTGAGCAAGTCGCAGGCCGATGAGTGGAATGACCACCTCAAGACGACCTATGACCAAGTGCTCGCACTGCATCGGCAGAACTGGAACGGTATTTGGTTCAGGATCGTGCGCAACTTCTTTTGGTCAGCTACTGCCGGACAGTTTGATGCCATTGTTGGTAATCCGCCTTGGGTGCGATGGTCGAATCTCCCAGAGGCATACCGTAACCGAGCTAAGCCCACCTGTGAAAAGTACGCCATCTTCTCTGACACCAAGTTTCACGGTGGCAACGAATTAGACATTTCCGCCATCATCACCTACACGACGGCTGACAAGTGGCTGGTCGAAGATGGACGGTTGGTGTTTGTCATCACCCAGACGGTGTTCCAGTCGCCTTCGTCGCAAGGGTTCCGGCGCTTCCGCATCAATGCAACCGACCGCTTGGTGCCTATCTCCATTGATGACATGAAGGAGCTAAAGCCGTTTCCAGACGCTGCCAACAAGACGGCAGTCGCCATGTTCACGAAGAAGATAGGGGGCACGACCCGCTATCCGTTGGACTATCGGGTCTGGCTTGGCAAGCCCAAGACCGACAACGCAGGCAATCCGAAGAAGGGACGTGGCGGTCAAGTGGCTCGCTTGAAGGCAATCGACCCACGGTTACATCGTGCAGAGGTGGCTGATCTTGTGGACGTGATCCAGATGGAAGCCAATCCCGTCTCGCAGACTATGGAGGGGGCACCTTGGGCCATCATGAAGCCGGGGCACTTCGCCGCATGTCAGCCGATGTTTGGCCCCTCTACTTGGGTCAACGGCCGTAAGGGCATCACGACTGACTTGAATGGCGTCTATTTTGTGGATGTCATTGACTCGAACCCTGCAACAAAGACGGTCAAGGTGCGAACTCGGCCACATGAAGGCAAAACCGACTTGGGGCAGCCGCGCGAATTCTGGGTTGAGGCTGAGAGCTTGTTTCCCCTGGCAAAGGGTGCAGGCGACCTCCATCCATGCTATTTCCTGCCGGAAAACACGCTCTATGCGTTCGTGCCGAATAAGGGCATTGACCGGGCATCATTGGACAGCGCTGCGGCGCGCTACAGCAGTCACACGAATCCCAAGACATTTAAGTTTTTCAAAGCCTACAAGTCATTTTTGGAGTCGCGTTCCACCTTCAAGACGCGCATGAAGGGTGCTCCCTTCTTCGCAATCTACAACGTGGGCGACTACACCTTCTCACCCTACAAGGTCATTTGGGCCGAGATGACGGGCGATTTTTCTGCGGCCGTCGTGGCGTCTGGGTCTGTGCCGGGCTACGGGCCGCGTGTTTATGTCCCTGACCACAAGCTCTACTTTGCCGACTTCGACCAACCGGAGCCAGCCTTTTACTTGTGCGGATTGCTGCACTCGGAGATCGTCAAGGAGATGATCGAGGCGCACAACGTGGCAACCAATATGGGCGACATCTTCAAGCATGTGAGCTTGCCTGAGTATGACGCCAGTTTGGCCGAGCACAAGGCGCTTGCTGAGCTAGTGAAGCAGGCCCATCAAGAGCATGACTCTAAGAAGCGGGCCAATATCGTCGCCAAGGTCAGGGCTGCTGCTGCTGAGATCATTGAAGCTGAAATCGCACTTCGCCAGTAATGAGTTCGATGACGGAAAACCAATAGCAGGTGCAGCCGATAGTCCTGTAGCGCGTCGCCATGCATCGCAACTGTAGAAATCAGGGAGGAATATGAGCGATCAATACACCTACGCGAGATTTTGGCGCTGCGCGCTACAGGTCAATCCTGTCGGCTACAACGGCACCTACAGGGGAGCCGATCACGGGCTGGATGAGGGCGGCTACAACCAAGCGCTGCTTCAAAAGTGCCTTGAGCTGGGCATCAAGGTTGTCGGTTTGGCTGACCACGGCAGCGTGGCCAGCGTCGATGCTCTGCGTCAGGTGTTACAGCCGCACGGGATCGTGGTGTTTCCCGGCTTCGAGATCGCCTCGAACGACAAGACGCACTACGTCTGTCTCTTCCCCGAAGACACCACGGTGCAGCAGCTTGATCGCTACCTTGGGAACCTCAAACTGCATGACCCAGCGGATGGCATCCGGCCTTCTCGGCTGAGTTCGGAAGAGCTGATCGAAGAGGTCGATCTACTGGGCGGGTTCATCTACGCTGCACATTGCACGCAGGACAGCGGGCTGCTGAAAAACCGGCTGAACCACGTATGGAAGCATCCCAAGCTGCGCGCGGCCCAGATTCCGGGGTCGATAGACGACCTGACGAGCATCGAGGGGGACTTCTATCGCAAGGTGTTCTTGAACAAGGACGACAGTTACCGGCGTGAGCGCCCTGTGGCAGCGATCAATGCCAAGGATGTTGCCAAGCCTGATGACTTGGATCAGCCGAGCGCAACGTGCTTCATCAAGATGACACGGCCCACGTTCGCTGCGTTCAAGGTCGCCTTCCTCGATCCGGGATCGCGTGTCCGGCTCAACTCGCAGCAGGCCCAAAGCCCAATTGGCAAGGTGGTACGCATGACGGTGGCCGGTGGCTACCTTGATGGCGTCCGGGTGGATTTTTCAGACCATCTCAACACGGTGATCGGCGGCCGTGGAACGGGTAAGTCAACCTTGCTCGAATGCCTGCGCTTCGCCTTGGACTTGCCACCCAAAGGCAGACAGGCTCAGAAGCTCCACCAAGAGATCATCAAGGAGAACCTTGGTCGTTCGGCTGGTCGAGTTGAGCTGACAGTGGTGTCCTCTGCCCAGAACGGCAAGCAGTACACCATCTCGCGCCGTCATGGCGAGCCGCCGATGGTGCGTGACATGGACGGCAACGTCTCCACCCTGCTCCCGCGCGACTTGCTGCCGGGTATCGACATTTATGGGCAGAACGAGATTTACGAGCTGGCCCAAGATGAAACCAGCCGAGTGCAGTTGCTGGATCGCTTCCTTCCTCAAGACGGAGAGTACGAGTCCAAGAGCGCCGACGTGCATAGGCGCTTGAAGGACAACCAGCAGAAGCTCACGAAGTCCCTGACCGATCTCGACGAGCTGAATGCACAGGTTGAGCGCTTGCCCAAGCTGGAAGAGCAGCTTCGCGGTTTCGATGAGCTGGGGATCAAGGAGAAGCTGGCCAAGACCTCATTGCTCGCACGCGAGCGAGAGATTGCCAAGACCGCGACCGAGGGCGTACAGAGCTTTCGCGACGCGCTTACAGACCTGCGTGACAGCTTGCCTGACCTTGACTTCATCAACGATGAGGCGCTTGAGGGCTTGCCTGACGCTGCCCAGTTGCTCGCCATGCGCACGACGCTGGATGGACTCAAGCAGGAGTTCACCAGCCATCTGACCGCGATGCAGGCCTTGCTTGATGACAAGGCAGGACAGTTCACCACCCAGCATGACGCATGGCAGCAGGCGATTCAGGCGCACGATGTCGAGTTGGAGAAGGCGCTGCGGACGTTGCCCGCCACTGCTGGAAAGAGCGGGCAGGAGGTCGGTGTTGCCTATCAGAAGTTGATGGGGGAGATCGAGCGCATCAAGCCCATGAAGTCGCGGGCGACTACGCACGAGTCCCAGCGCGACACCTTGCGTCAGGAACGGCGCAACCTGTTGGCCGAGCTGTCCGATTTGCGTGGGCAGCGCATACAGGCGTTGCAGAAGGCCGCGAAGAAGCTGAACAAGCGACTTGAGGGCAAGCTCAAGGTGGAGATAGTGCCGGAGGCTGATCGCACGCCCTTGATGACCTTCCTGCTGGGTTGCAAGCTGGACGGTGTTGGCGAAAAGCGGCTTGCGTTCATTGAGGATGCTGAGACGATCAGCCCGCTGTCGCTGGCCCAGTCGATTCAGAAAGGGTCTGCCGACGTGCAACTCGATTGGGGCGTCACGCAGATGGTGGCCGACGCACTCGCCAAGCTTCAGTCGTCTCAGCTCATGGAGCTGGAGGCCTTGGAGCTGGAGCATCGCGTGGACATCTTCTTGAATGTCGCGCACGGCCAAGCCGATGCGGTATTCCGGCCGCTCAACAAGCTCTCTACAGGCCAGCAGTGCACTGCAATCCTTCACATGCTGCTGCTTGAGAACGTTGATCCCCTTCTGATGGATCAACCGGAGGACAACCTTGACAACGCCTTCATCGCAGATCGGATCGTCGCTGAGTTGAGGGAGGCCAAGACCAGTCGGCAGTTCTTGTTCGCGACACACAACGCGAACATCCCGGTGTTCGGTGATGCCGAGTGGATTGGCGTGTTCACGGCCGCTGAGAACCAAGGGTGTCTCGGGCTGGAAGCACAAGGCTCGATTGACGTTCCCGTGATTCGAGATCAGGTGGCCAGCATTCTGGAAGGCGGGCGCGACGCCTTCATCCAGCGCAAAGAGAAGTACGAGTTCTGATGCCCTGCCCTACGCGCTGATAATCAGGGAGACTGCCTCGTAGCGGCGTTTACCTCCCTGACAGCCCGCAGTCTTTCACCGCCTCGCTCTGCGAGGCGGCTTTCTTTGGGCCTATGCGCCCTGACCGATGCGCTCCCACGCCTCTTTGAACGTCTCGTGTTCGTAGTCGGCGGGCTGTAGCCAGTAGGACACCCTGCCCTCCTTCTCGCCACGGTGCGCGCGCTCCGTCACCTCGGACGGCAGCATGATGTAGGCCGAGGGCGCGGTGGCCACCTTGTTGACGATGATCCAGAAGTCGCCCATCACCTTGTCGAGCGATGTGCCCAGCGGCACCGGGTTGCGCTTGCTCAGGGCCTTCACTTGCACGCCGACGAACCGGGAAGCGTCCCGGCTGTAGGCAATGATGTCTACCCCTCGCGCGTTGCGCGCCGTGGGCATCACGTTCCAGCCCATCAGCGAGAGCCGGTAGCAGCAGTAGTACAGACCGACGTTGCCGGTCAGTTGAGGGTCAAGGGTTGGATGCAGGCTCACGAGAAAAGCTCGGAGTGTGTCCCGCTGCGCACGAACACAACCAAGCCGCTTTTGCCTGAATCGTCGAGCCGGTAGATCAGCAGGAAGTCGCCGCCGATGTGGCACTCGCGATGGCCCGCCCAGTCACCCGTCAGTGGATGGTCGAGCCATTCAGGCGGCAGCGGCGCATCGTTGGCGATGAGCAGCAGCATGGCCTCTTTCAGCCGGGTCATGTCGTACCGGCCGGAGTGGGACAGGCGCACCCAGTCCTTCTGGAACTCTTTGGTGTAGTCCGACGCGCGAGGCAGGTTTGCCCGCTTACTTGCCGCTGGCTTCTTCGAGGTCATTCAGGAGCGAGTCAGCGGTTGCAAAGCGAGCGCGACGGCTCTTGATGATCTCGTCGGCTTCTGCGATGGCGACGCGGCTGGTGGCGTTCGGTGCCTTGAGCGCGAACGGCAGTTCCTTGTCGGCGACGACACGGGTCAGGAACACGCGGATCGCATCGGAGACGGTCAGGCCCATCGAGGCCAGCGTTTCCGCAGCCTGCGCCTTGACGTTCTCGTCCACGCGAACGTGAACCATAGTGGTGGTAGCAGCCATGACGGCCTCCTATTGCGACTGATTGAGATACATTGTATCGCAGACCGCGCGCAATCGCAAGGCGACACCCCTCCCCCCCCCCGGCTTCCTGTCTCTATGTATGTATATAGGTAGGTATATATATACATACCTATAGAGACCACGGCAGCAGCTTGGCGATGTTGCGTGCATCGTCGAGGCCGCGATGGTGCGAGCCGTCGAGTGGTAGGCCGACCATTTGCAGCGCGCGGGCCATCCCCACTTCCTTGATCTTGCGGGCCTTAGCAAACCGGCGCTTGAGGTTCACATGCTCGAACGCTGCGAGCGGGTTCTGGATGCCGTGTCGCTCGCAGTCGCGGGCAAGCTGCTTGGCGTCGAACTGGCCCCAACTGCCCCACGTCGCGCCCGGTGGCTGATGCCGTTGGGCGAAGCTGGCCAGCCTTGCTGCGACAGCCGGGAACAGCTCGGCACCGTCCACGTCGGCCTGCTGGATGCCCGTGAGCTGCCGACAAAACGGCGTGAGCTGAGGGCGTACCACGGGGCGCACTAGCGCCTGAAACGTGTCGAGCACGGTGCCCTCAGCCGTGGCCCACACCGCGCCGATCTCGATGATCTCCATATCGCTTGCCGGGAGGCCATCGGCATCGTCGCAGCTAGCCTCAAGGTCGATGACCAGCACCGGGGTCACAGAACCCCCGCAAGGGCATCGACCAGCGACTGCCCTCCCCTGCGATCCAGCCAGCGCGCCTGCATCCCGAAGGCCTGCGGCCCGTCGAAGTCGCACCGCTTGCTGTCGCCCACGAAAACCGCCTCGGCTGGGGCGCAGCCCAACTCGGCGCACGCCAGCCGGTACATCGTCGGGTGTGGCTTCGCCACGCCCACCTCGTAGGAGAGCACGTAGGCGTCCAGCTCGGGCACGAGGCCGCGCACGGCCGGGCCGTACTCATAGGCAAGGTTCGAGCACACCGCCAAGCGCAGCCCTGCTGCCCGCGCCTTGGCGAGCACGTCGGGCACCTCGGGGAACAGGCGCAAGCCGGATAGCTCTTCGGCCAAGTCGGCTTCCATCACATCCAAGCTGGCTTCCGTGCCCAGCTCGACGGCGAAGGTCGCCATCGGCACGTCGCGCGTGAGGCAGGCGAGCCGATCCACCGGCCGCCCGTCCGCGCCCACGAGACGCCCATAGGGCGCAGGGCGCGCGGTGTAGCGGATCAGGGTGCCGAAGGCGTCAAAGACAATGGCTCTTGTGGGCTTCATGTATATATATACCTACCTATATACCTACATACCTACTCGAACAGCTCGCGCTCGAACTCGACGCCCGCCACCACCAGCGGCTCACCGCTGGGCCAGCGCTTGGGCGGCTGGTGGTCGCTGATGACATGCACATCGGCGTCGTCGTTGACCACGGCCACGTCAGCAGCGTGCAAAGCGGCTTGCTTGCTCGCCCGCTCGAAGCGGCAGGTGTTGGGGTCGAATGTCCAGTAGCGCATGTCAGCCTCCGTCGTTGGTCTGTGCTTTCTTTCGCTCGTGCTCATCGAGCAGCCGTTGGTAGGACTCATAGGCGGGCGTGCCGGGTGGCGCAAAGTTCGGTAGCAGGCCGATCTCGCTTTCCTCTTCGATGACCGGCCGCCCTCTTACCGGCTCCGGCATCAGGCCCAGCTCGTTGGCAACTCGTATCAGCGCCCGGATTTCCTTGCGGATGGCGGCGACGTTTTCGGTGGTGGTGGTGGCGTAGCCCTTGCTCAAGCCAATGCGTGCGACCCGAGCGCTTTCGGCCAGCGTGTCCAGCTCGAACTGAGCCGCTGCCTTCAACTCTTCTTCGTCCTGTCGCACCCGCCACTCGCGCCACTCTTCGACTTCAGCCGGGGTGAGGATGGCCAGCGCATCGGCGGGCAGCTCGCGCGCCTCACGGTCGAACTTGGCCACCACGCGCTGGACGTTCTTGCCCTCGGGAAAATCCGGCGTTACTTCGCGCACCCGGCGCAGGCACTGGACGCGGTGGCCCTCTCTGTAGGTGCCGTCTTTGTCCCGGTGGCGAATGATCTTGAACTGCATGAGCGCGTTCTCTTCTTGGTGTTGTTGCGTACAACAAAAACTATACGCGAAAGCGCGAAAGTCTGCTACCATTCGCTTGCGGTCGGTAGGTATATATATACTTACCGAGTCACAGAGCCGGGGATGCACCCGGCAGGTCGAGGGCCAGCGGCTGCGCTGCCCATCGGTATGTATATACATAGATAGGAGCACCCATGATCTTCGCGTGTGTCAACACCAAGGGCGGCGTCGGCAAGACCACGACCGCCGTGCATCTGGCAGTGATGCTGGCCCGTCAGGGCAAGACGCTGCTCATCGACGGCGACCCGCAGGCTTCGGCCGCGAGCTGGGCCGCATGGCGTCGTGAGACGCAATACGACCCGTCGCCCACCACCACCTGCCTCGCTGGCAAGGCGATCCTCAGTGAAGGCAAGCAACTGGCCACCGGCTTTGAGCATGTCGTCGTTGATGCGGGTGGCCGTGATTCCGTGGGCCTGCGCTCCGCGCTGTTGCTGGCCCAGCGTGCCGTGATCCCGGTCGGTGCGTCCAACCTTGACGCCGCCGCGATGACCGACTTGCTCGAAGTCGTCGAGCTGGCCCGCGACTACAACCCCGAGCTGGACGTGCGCGTGCTGCTGACCCGCGTCGATCCGCGCACCAAGGATGCGGCCGAGATGCTGGAATTCTTGGCCGAGCAGAAGCTGACTGTATTACCTACAAAAGTCTGCGAGCGGGTGGCTTTCCGCCGTGCCATCGGCGAGGGCGCGACCGTTCAGGAGCTGGGTCGCGACCAAGCCGCCATTGCCGAGATGGAAGCCTTCTTCAAGGAGGTGATGGCATGAGCATGAAGGGCAAGCCCAACACGGCGCAGTTCAAGCCGCCCAAAGACCCGACCGCCTTCCTCGAAGGCGGGGAGGCCGACAAGGCAGAAAAGCCGCTGGTCGCCCCTGCGGCCGTGACCACGCCACCGGCCGCCACGCCGCCCGCTGCCGAGGAAACGCAGCGCTACGGCCGCGCTCGGGTGCAAAAAATCTTCAACTTCCCCGAGGAACTGGCTGATCGCCTGCGCCGCGAAGCGCTCAAGCGCTCGGAAGAGAAGGGCGGCCGGGTCACGGAGAAGGACATCGTGATCGAGGCGCTGGAAGCCTTCCTCAAGGGCTGATAGGTATATATATACCTATCTATGTATATATATAACGACGTTCAATATGGACTATAGTCCATACAAACGCTGACACTCACACGATACAGCGACGGTCGCAACGAAAACTGATATTGTTGCGGTTGGGCGCGGAATAGGGTATAAAAGCGATGTTGACGACAACTGCAAGTGTGGTCGCGCCAAAAATCTTGAAGGAACTCATCGCCGCTGGGTCGGTTTCAGCCGCCCGAGTGGAACCCGGTGACAAGGGCCTCTTGATCGTGGTGCGAGCCGGAATGAATGAGCGAGTGCTGGGTGCGGCCCGAGGTGGCCTCCGGTACTTTCAGAGCCTCGATGGAGCTGCAAGCGTCTTGCAGTCCTACGGGATCATGAAGTTTGACGTGAACACGGAGCACTGGGTGCCCAAGACGATGGTGCGCGGCTACAAGCAAGCCCCGGCGTCTTTGGATGCCGACGAGTGATCCGTGATGACTACGAAGGAGAGAGCTGACCAGACAGCGAAAACTGGACGATCAGAAAAGCAAAAGCCCGCTTTGGCGAGCGGGCTTTGCATAGAAACCGGGCTGGGAGCCCAGACTAAAAACGAGGAGCAGCCTTGGCGGGCTACTTCATCGTGCGTCAGTGAGACCTAACGGATAAGGTTCATTGTACGCAGTCTGACCCCAGCACGCAAGCGTGCGCTCGCCCATACGGACGAGTGATGAGGGGTTATGACGGCGACAACGGCACAGAAAACAGACAACCAGACAGATCGCTTTTTCCAGTCGGGCACCGCGCTGAATCGCGTGCTCACGGAAGCGCCGTACCTGCCTCGGTGCTCTGACGACAAGACGGCCACCCGAGTCCGGCCGCGCGAATACGCCATTCGCTACCCCTACATGCAGGTCAATCGGCCCGGCTTCGTGAGCTGGCTGATCTTCGATCTCGACCACACCAAGGCGATGATCTGGGAGGACGCAGGGCTTCCCGCTCCCAACCTGATCGTCCGCAACCGCCAAAGCGGCCACAGCCACCTCTACTACGCGATTCCCCCGGTCTGCACGACCGAGGCCGCCCGCAGCAAGCCCATCGCCTACATGAAGGCCGTCTATGAGGCCTTCGCTGCCCGGCTCGATGCCGACACCGACTTCCACAGCGGCCCCGTGGCCAAGACGCCCGGCCATCCTTGGTGGCTGACGCACGAGCTGCACGCCCACGTCTACGAGCTGGGGGAGTTGGCCGACTACGTGGACTTGGCTGTGTCCAGCCCGTGGGGCAAGGGGCCTCAGTTCGACGAGGTGAGCCATTCCCGGCACTGCATCCTCTTCGAGCACCTGCGCCACTACGCCTATTCCATCGTGAACCGTGAGCGCGAGCGCGGCTCTTTTGCCACCTTCACGCGGCTGCTCGAAGCCTACGCGCACAACCGCAACAGCTTCCAGAAGCTGGGCTTCATGGAGAACCTGGCCCAGTCCTCACTCAAGGCCACGGTGAAGTCGGTCGCCCGCTGGACGTGGGATCGCTACACCGGCTGCGGCCGGTGCCACCGGGGCGTGATGCAGCTCGACAAGGACTTGCCGCTGATCGAGCGGCAGCGCCTCGCCGCCGCCCGCACCCACGACGTGCGCCGCAAGGCTACCGAGTCCAAGGTGCGCGCCGCGTGCCGCCTGCTGCAACAGAAGGGCGAAGCCCTCACGCAAGCCGCTATCGGCCGCGTGGCGGGCCTCACGAGGCAGACGGTGGCCACCTACAAACATGTGCTCGAAGAAGTGCTCAAGCCCGTCGCTGTGGCGATTTTGGGGGGCGCTTCGGGCAAGGCCGACGATGTTAAACATGGTGCACATCAGGTAACTGCCGCCCCGCAGGGGGCCGGGGTTCCGGGTGCTGCATCGGTGTTCCTTGAGCTGTTTCCTGCCGGGCCGGGTGTGGTGCCCGTGCTCGATGGCTGAGATGGAGCTGGTTTTGGTTTTGAGTAGCCCAAGCGTTTTTCAAACGCGAGTAGCCGCAAGTGGGTTGTGGGTAAGTCCGCAGGACTTATCCATCATCCCGCGCGCAGGGCGAAGCCCGGAGGGTGTTCCGCCGCGCGTCAGCGCGGCCCCCCCTTCACTTGTCGGCGTGGCGGCCGTGTCGGTTGAATGGAGTTCGGAGGATGTAGCGTATGGCTCGACGGTCTTTTGACGATGAAACGCTCGCATGGGTGCGAGAGATGCCGCTGTCGCAGGTGCTCGACAAGCTGCGCGACGATGGGCAGTTGTTCTGGCGTCGCGATCCCGACTTCGTGCCGGAGAAGGACAAGCGGACGGTGCGGCTGTTTTTGTCGTCGCCCTCGGGCTTCGCTTGGGAAGTTCTGGTGACGGGCCTCAAGTGGTTTGACGTGCGCGCAGGGAAGGGTGGAGGTGGCGGCATCGACCTCGTGATGCACCTGCTGGGCATCGACTTTGTGAAGGCCGTCAAGCTGCTTTCGTCTGGTGCCGGTGTGGCTGGCCAGCGTCGTCCAGTTCAGCCGCAGTGAAATCCGGGCGGCTCGCTGCTGCGCATCGACCGGGCTCTCGTGCTTCGCATCGAGCCTCGTGCCGAGTCTCGACCCCTGCGGGCTTCGATCTTCCCTCCCGTTGGTCGGCCTGCCGCTTTCGCCGTCCCGGCGACCGAAACCCCTTCGGTTTCGGCTTCCCGCGTGGGGTCTTGCCCCACACGTCGCGGGGGAATGTGGGCGGGCTTTGCCCTTGACATCCCCCTCTGACGTGAGGCTCTGGTCGTTCCAGCCGCATCAAGGGTGCGCTGCGCCGTGATCCTCACCCGTTCGGTGCTCGGGCTGCGCCCTGTGCTCCGCGTGCGGCTTCCGGTCACGCCCTTGACCCGGCTTCCACTTGAAAACCGTATGTATATAGGTAGGTATATATATACATAAAGCGAGGAAATCAAGCGGCTTGTGTGGTGCTCGGAGCGTCGTGACGCAAGGATGGTGGCTTGTTCAATCACCGGAGATCGACTCCCATGCAAACCACCAAAACCACCCCGTACCACTGCGCCGAGCTGCGGCGCTCTGTGCCCGTGATCCAGCGCATCGAGTGGGTGAGCGGGATCGGCCAAGACGATGCCGAGCCGGTTGTGCTCGCCGAGGCCTGCGCGCTGGCCAGCCGCTGCCCGAGGGTCGCGAACTGCCCGCTGACGGCCGACGAGTAGGGCGGCTCGATGGCCGCCCCACAAGCCCCAGCTTGCGGCTGGGGCAGGGTCACGGTCAGTCCTTGAGCAAGACGATGTGGTGTGTGATGCCTGTGGCGATCAGCACAGCGTGCTCGTTGTTGCGGAACGGGTAGCCGTTGTGTGCGATGACGATGATGCGCATGGAAATTCACCTCCTTTCTGGGCAAGTTGCCTCACACCTATTTATGCGGCGACGCTGAAAGGCGATGAAAAAACGCCTCAGCGCGCCACCGACCGGGCCGTGGTCGAGCAGGCGGGCCAGCCGTCGCGCACCCCAAAAAATCCCCTTTTATTTGTTTATTAGTTTGTTTGTTTCTTTGTTTGTTGTGCTATACTGAGGGCATCAGATCAAGGAGAGTCCCATGCGTCCAGCCGAATTCCCAGTCGAAGCCATCATCGAAGCCGGTCAGGCCCTGCAAGCGGCCGGGCGCAACGTCACTGGGTTCGCGCTGCGCCAGAAGGTCGGCGGCGGCAATCCGACGCGCCTGCGACAGGTCTGGGACGAGCACCTTGCGAGCAATTCCGTCGCGCAGGCCCAGCCGGTGGCCGAGCTGCCGGTGGAGGTCGCCGAGGAAGTCGCCAACGTCACCAAGGCGCTGACCGAGCGGATCGCCACCTTGGCCGTCGAGCTGAACGACAAGGCGGTCAAGGCCGCAGAGCGCCGGGTGGCCGAGGTGTTGCGCACGGCTGGCGAGCAGCGGGAACAGGCCGAGCGTGAGCTGGCTGACGCTGCCACGACCGTGGATGACCTTGAGGCCACGCTGGACGAAACCAAGGCCGAGGTCGAGACGCTGACCAACAAGCTCGCCGAGTCGCAGGCCCATGCTCAGGCGCAGGCGGTCGAGCTGGCCCAGTTGCGCGAGCGCTTGGCCGCCTCGGAACAAACGAACCGGGCCGACGCCGAGAAGCACGCCGCCGAGCTGGCCCGCGCCCATGAAGCCGCCGAGCGCCTGCGTGTCGAGCTGGAAGCCTTGCGCAAGGCCTCAGCCGCCGAGCTGGATCAGGTGCGGGTGGAGTTGGCCAGCGTCAAAGCCACGGCCGAAAGCGACTTGCGTCATGCCCGCGAAGAGGCACGCAATCACCAGCTCGCCACCGAGCAGGCCAATGGCTTGCTGGCCCACGTCCGGGACGAGCTTTCGCAGGCCCGCAATCAGGCCTCAGAGGCACGGGAAGAAGCTGCCCGCCTGCGTGGTCAGGTCGAGGCCATCGAAGGCCAGCGCGCCGAACTGGTCAAGGTCTTGGCCGAGCGGCCGGTGGCAGCAGAGAAGGGTGCGGACAAGGCTGAAAAGCCAGCAGGGAAGGGCACCAAGTGAGCACGCCGCGCAGGATCGCGGCGCTGATCGACGACCTGCGGCTGACCGCATCGAGCTTGCAGCAGGTCATCGACGGTTGCCAGATCGCCGGGCCGGGGGCCGAGCTGATCCAGCATTACCCCAAGATGCTCGCCGAGCTGGCCACGCGCTGGGACAGCGAAGCCGAGCGGGTCGAGTGGCCCGAGGACTTGCCACGCGAAGAGGTTTTCACGCCCGCCGAGGTCGCTGCCATCGACGCCACCGAGGCCTTGCTGGGCAAGCTGCGCGGCGACGGTTCGACAGGCGTGCGGCGGTAGGTCGAGAGGTTGCGAGCCAGACGGCGGGCCGCGTCCACGCTGAACGGCTCACCGATGACGACAACCCGCTTTTCGCCGAACTGCTCGCGGGCTGTGTCACCCCATGCCGGGGGCACCAGACACACGACGGCCTCGCACTGGGCCAGCGTGCCGTTGTGCCGCAGGGCGGCAAACACACATCCGGCCTCGTAGCCGATCCAGAACCGCAGATCGCGGTCGCGCGGGGTGTCGGGCGTCAGCATCAGGCGCTCGCGCAGCGCAGGCGGGTAGGCCTCGCAGACTTCGGCGGCCGACAACTTGGCCGAATGGAACACCGCCACGTTGATGTTCGGACGGTGAGCCACGAAGGCGGCCAAGCTCTGGCGTGCTTCGGGCGTGGAAAGAATCGAATCGTGCTCAATCAGCATCAGCATGGCAGGGCCTCCCTCAGTGAGTGACGGAGCGGGCGCACACCGCTGACCAGCTCCTCATTGCAAACAACACGCGCCAAGGCGGCTTGCAGCCGCTGCGCAGCTTCTTCATCGAACCCGCTGGGGCACAGGATCAGCGGCGCACCCGAGCGGGTCGCCTGCTCGATGTAGCCCTGTGCTTCCCAGTTCGGCACCACGGCCGCCCAGTAGAGCTGCCGCGTCCGGCGCAGCGTGCCGGTGATCTCGCGTTCCGGCTGCTCATCCGAGCGCACAGGCCGGTGCGCCACATCGTTGATGCGCTCGCCCAGCTCGGGCACCTCACCGCGCACGTCATCGACGGATCGCATCGCTCCGATGCGCCACCGCGTCAACACGAGATCCACCTGCGGGTAGGGCATCAGCACCTTGGCGAGCCGGGCAGCAGGCCCGATGTCGCCGATGGTCTGCCCGTACAGCAGGCGCTCGAAGTCGAAGAACAGGATCATGGTGTGACCCTCAAGCCGCTTGCAGCAGGTCGTGCTTGCGAAGGGTGGCGTGGGCCAGCCGGTCGAACTGCTCACGGGCTTCCGGCGCGAGATTTTCCAGAGCCGCACCGATGCGACCCACGGCCGCCACCGGGTCGGTGGCAATGTCGGCCGACTGGATGCCGTGCCCATGCAGGTAGTCCATGCCCACCGGGCCGAGCACCTGACGGGTGTGCAGCTCAAGGATGGTGTGGACGGGTTCGGGCGGCAGCATCTGGGCCGCGAGGCGAGGGCGCACGTAGGTCAGAGACACCCAGATGCCGATGGCCACGGAAGCCGCGTAGAGGCCCATGAAGCCGCTGTAGCCCAGCGCCGGGGCCACGGCCTTGCCGACACCGACAAAGGCTGCAAACGTCCACGTCGTGGCGCTGACGGCCCCCAGCACGGCGGGCAGGAAGGCTGCACGGTGCGGATCGTCCTGCGGCTGGCTGAACAGCGGGAAGGCCCAGCGGTGCAGGGCGATGCCATTGAGCGTCAGCAGGCCCACGATGGAGAGCTTGGCGAGCAGCTTGGGCTTGCTCCACAGCAGGGACAGGTCAAGCCGCGTGTCGAGCAGGATGACGGCGAAGCCGGTGATCCACAGGGCCGTGAGCGCGAGGGTCACAGCGTTGGCGGCCTTGGTCAGCAGCTCAGTGTCCACGCGACGGCGGCGGAAGATGGCGAAATCACCGAAGGCCACGGCCGCGAAAGCCGCTGCGAAGGCCAGCAGGTGCGCGAGGATCAAGCCCATGCGGGCGACGGCGGTCAGGTCGAGGTTTTCCATGTCGTTCTCCCTTGGGTGTTACTGGATCGCGCGTTGAACGTCGGCACGCTGCGCCCGCTCGCGGGCAGCGTCCACCTGCTGCCGCTTCGCGGCGAGCTTCTGCGAGGTGTAGAGCGCCAACAGGGCTTCCATGCGCTCTTTTTTCTGCCGGATGGCCGCATTGAGCTGGGCTGAAACACCCTGAGCACGCAGGTAGTCCACCCACAGGGCGCGGCTGCTCACCTTCGTGATACTGGTGTTCCACTCCGAATCTGCGAAGCGCCGCATGGCCTCGGTGCTCATCATCTCGGCGGGCGACATGGTTTCAAAGTCGCCAATGGGCGGGGATGGCAGCGAGCCGTAGCCGTCTGCATCGTTGAGCACGCTTGCAATCGAGGTCACTCCCTTGGCGGACGCCTGCAAGGCGTCACCGTTGGCTGCTGCCACCTGCACCGGATCGAACTGGGTGGTCGGCGGCACGCCCATCGCCGGAGTCGCACCGAACAGCTTGTTGTACTGGGCCATCGTGTCGCTGCCCAGCACCGGGTACAGGCCGTCGTTCTGGATGGGGAACGTCTTGCAGAAGTACGGCGAAGGGTCGGTTGCATAGTTGAATGCCGAGTTCTGCTTGGCGATGGCGTTGGGGAGCTGCGCCGGGTTGAACGTCGGGTTCTTATTGGCGTCGGCCGAGAAGGTCTTGGCGCGAGCATCATCCGAGTTCGGCACGCCGTAGATGAAGTGCAGGTGGACTGCGCCGCCCGGCTTCATGCCGGTACTACCAGCGCGGCCGATCTCCTGACCGGCCTGAACCTTGTCGCCTTCCTTCACAGCGATGTAGCTCAGGTGGTAGTACACGGCCGATTGACCGTTGTCGCGCTTGATGACCACCGTATTGCCTGCGCTGCCGCGCAGCTTCGCCCACGTCACGGTGCCCGCCGAGGTGGCATAGAGCGGAGCGGTCTGCCCGCTGGTCGAGAAGTCGAGGCCGTCGTGCATGTGAGGCTTGGCATTGCCAGAACCGAAGTTCGCGGCACCGCCCTCCCGGAACTTGCCGAAGCGGCCGGAGACTTGCTCCTTCGAGGTCGGGGACACCATGCAGGTGTCAGCGAATGCGCTGCCGCTGATCGCCAGCGCGAGGGTCAGAACGAGCGGCTTGCGCATGTCTCTCTTCCTCAGTTGAAAAGACCAGCCGCCCAGCTCGTGAAGCTTTGCGGTTCAGTCGGTTGTTGGCTGGCCTGCGGCTGTACCGAGGTCGCGGGCGCGGTCTGCGCGGTCTGCGCACCCTGCTCGGTGCTGGCCCCCCCAGCGTTGAACACGGTCTGGTTCGTGCCGAAGGCGTTGGCGTTCACGCTGTAGCCGGTTGCGGCCGAGGCGGGCTTGTAGGCGCTGCCAAGCTGCGGATCGAGCGTGCTCAACGAGCCGCCCACGGCGCTGTTCGCCATGCCGTTGATGTCGGTGAACTGCTGGCCCAAGGTGTTCCACTGCCCGATGGCTTGATTGATGGGCGACGTGACCATGCCGGACACCTTGCCCACGGTGCTGCACACCTTCTTCTGCGCGTACTTGAGCACGGCATCTTGGGCCGATGACAGGATCGAGCCGAGGGACGGGATTGAGAACGACAGGTCGATGATCTGGCTGACGCTCGCGAAGCAGGAGTCATTCACGTCGAAGAGACTTTCGACGTTCGGCGTGGCCGAGGCCATCTCGCTGTGCGCGCCGATGGCAGTCTTGATGCTCGCTCCGATGCCCACGTCGTCGCAGTTCTTGAGATCGTCCTGCATCTTCTGGTTCATCGCCGCGTCCACGGCGGCCATCGACGCTGACACCCCAGTGGTGGCACTGCTGCCGCCTGTCGAGAACATGGACGAGAACCAGTTGCCGCTGGTTTGGGACGCGCCTGCGCTGGCAGCCAGCGCGAGAGACGCGCCCACCAGCACGCCGATGGCGGGCTTGGTGAGGGCGGCCTTATTCATGGCCGCCCCCACGAATGCAGGCGAGCTGGACGGTGCCGGGCTGCGGCTCGCTGGCTTCGACGATGCCACCCTTGACCTTGCGCACGTAGCGCGGGCCGTCTTTCTTGAGGCCTGCGGCTTTCGCCACTTCGGCCAGCTTCGCGCCGACCGGCTGGACGGTGTACGAGCTGCCTTCATCTTCGTCGCCGTGGAAGATCGAGATGGATGACACCTTGAGCGAGCCAAACACGGTCAGCGCCTCGGGCAGCTTGTGGTCGCCATCGAGCTGCCGGTTTGTCAGGCCGAAGGTGCCCAGCACAGACGCCACGGGGGGCAGCGGCTCGCGGCACTCGATGGCGGCGCGCAGGATTGCCGAGGCCTTGGCCCAGTCGCCCGCTGCGGGGGCGTTTGCATCGCGCAGGGCGGCGGGCATTTGCGCGCTGACCAGCGAGGCGGCCAGCAACAGGGCGGAAGCGATCAGGGTGCGGGTGGCTTTCATGGTGCGCGGGCCTTTCAAGCAGCTTGGTATGACAGGGGCACGCGGTCGCGGCCGAGGACGACAGAGGCGAACTCGCGCAGGCCCGGCAGATCGCCAAAGGTGCTGGCGATCCCACCCGGAGAGGTCAGCACCCAGCGGTCGGTGCTGCCTGCCAGCGTGGCGTGCAGCTCGAAGCCGTCATCGGTGGCCACGATGCGGGCGGTGCGGACGGCGGAGGGAGTGACACGGCGCACCCGGCTGTTGAGCTGGGTGGCACGCAGGAAGGTGATAGACGGGCGACGCATGGGTGACTCCTTACGGGTTAGGGGTGGATTCAGTGGCTTGCAGGCAGGCCCGGCGCGACTCATCGACGAGACGCATGACAACGGACAGGCCCGCGAGCTGGGGGTTGTTGTGGGGTGCAGTGCGGATCAAGCCCTTGGCCATCGCCTTGTCGAGCCGGTCGGCGTACTTCACGGCGAAGGCGACCTTGGCTGCGTCGTCGCCTTGAAGGAGGGCATCCGCAGCGGCAGCGAGAATCTGGGCCATACCTTGCACCATTTCATTGGCAGCATTCAGTTGCGGCTGAACTTCGGCCCATGCCTCCTGACGGCCCTGCTGGATGCCCTGATTCATGCCCTTGCGGAAGCCTTCATTGAGGCCACGCTGATGGCCCGCTCGCTGGCCATCCTGATAGCCGATGCTTTCCATTTCGCGAGCAGCGGCAGGGGTGCTCCAATAGTCGTGGCTCATGCTTCCTCCTTCGGTGTGGTGGCGTCGCCCGTGTTGATCGGGCCATCGGGTTCGGCTGCGTCACTGGGAGTTCGCTTCGCCTCAATCGCGGCTGCGACGCGCGAATCCGCTCCTTCTTTGAATGCAGCGACAGCTTCCTTGCCGATGGTTGGTGCCGTGCGCTTGAGGGCTGCTGCTGCACCAGTCACGGCGGCAACGCCACCGCTGACGAGTGCGTCTGCTGGGCCATTGGCTTGACGCATCGCTTGAGTAGCCCGACCAGCGCTCTCGCTGATGGTCGAGGCTGCTGCCATCACGGCATGCCCCATGCCGACGCCAATGGCGTCGGAAACGCGATTGCTCATGGTGCGGCGAGGCTCGCCACCTTCCGACTCAATCGGAGGGGTGTCACCGGCCGACAGCGGGCGCGACGACTCGGCATTCGATCCGCGAGTGGCACCTGCGGGGGCAACACTACTGCGTGCGGATGCCATAGATGACCCAGCGCTCTCGGAGGCCGCATCAAGAGGCGGTGCCACACCTTGACCACCCACGTTCACAGGAGCCGTTCCGGCACCACCGCCACCACCAATGCGGGGCGTGCCACCACCGGACGACGGGCCACCAATGTGACCGCCACCACCTGAGCCGCCGTCCTTGTCCTTTGGAAGCCCCTGCACCAAGGGGGAGCGAGCTTGGGACGACAGGGTGGAACGCATCTCGCTGGATGCGCCCGTGGCACCGAGGTCATGCACGCCCACGTTCAGCCATGCGAGTACACGATCCGGCAGCACTTGGGGCAGGCCGTAGATCATGAACAGCACAGGCAGCAGCAGGCCTCCGAAGGCGATGAACCACCAGAAAAACTGGGTGAACTGGGCCACCACACCGACCCATCCGGTCGAGGATGCAACATCACCGCGCATGGCGAAGAAGGCCTTGGCGATGTAGTCAACCAAAGGGTCTGCAACCAATGTCGCTGCGAACAGGCCGATCACGGCCAAGGCAGGACGCACGAAGAGGGCCATCAACAGCAGATAGCCTTGCGCCTCCGAGCCGACGAAGGTTTGGCTCGGGCGCATGTGCATGATTGCCCACAGTGGTGCGGCGATGACTGTTTGGATCACCCCAAGCACCCAGCCGACCACCGTCACCATGAAGATGGTGTAGGGAAGGCTTGGAAGAAAAACGCCGAAGTAGAAGGCAAGTACGCCGATGTACATCTCCAGCTTGGAAAAAATCTTGAGCGGTACTTCGAGCAGCCATTCCCAGATCGGATCGGTCACACCTCGGAAATCGGCCTTGTTGCCCATGATCTCGACGCCACCTACAGCCCCAACCACAACGCGGGTCGCGGTCATGGTTGTTTTGATCGTGAACTCAGCCGCCCACAGCATGGTTTGGTAAGAGGCCAGCAGATCGCCGGTCAACTTCATACGGGTAATTGCATCCGTCCCTGATCCGCTCCCGATGGCAAGGTCAGTAGCCTTCTTCATCATGTCGTTCATCAGGTATGTGGTCTTGGTGGACATATCTGCGTCCAACGAGCCCACATTCACGTCACTGGTCTTATCCCGAGGCAGCAAGCTAGCCATGTCCTCGGGCTTCACGGATGTCGAACCGGCATAGCCGTTGCCAGCTTGCTCGGCCTTTTTGATGATGGTTTCGGCGATGGTTGTCACGCTTGCTTTGAGCAGGCTCGACCGAGCATCGTCAGGCAGGCCCGACAGTGACGGCGTGGTGACACCGCCCACAGATTCACTGGTGATCGCTCCCACCTTGGTACGAAGCAAGCCAACGCGCTGATACCAGCCACCAGCCATTGCCCAACCTTCCTTCGTCATGTCTGCGACGAAGGCCGTGATGCCGTTATTGATGGACGATTCACCGGAGTTCATCTGGTTCGTAATCGCCGCCACGATTTGATCCTCGCGGTTCTTCACGATGGCGTTGAACTGCGACGACTGCACGTTCGTCCAGCCGGGCTGGCTGATGTCACTGGGCATCGTGTTGACCCAGTTGTCGATGTCTTGCATCAGGCCCATCGCAGCGGCGGCTTTCTGGCTCATCAAGCCTGCGCGCACGTTGTCGAGCGCAGCTTGTGTGCCCGAGGTGTCGCTATAGGTTCCAGACGGGGCGTAGGTCGTCAACGTGACCGTGCCACAGATCGGCTCACCGCCACCCAGATTCGTGGCCGCGTTGCGATCCTTGATATAGAACGTGTAGTCGGTTCGGGTGCCGGTAACGACTTGCTTATCGGCAGCGGCCGAATTTGCCATCACTGAAGGATTGCCTGCGGCGTCGGCGTAGATGGTGTTGGCCGCGCGAGCGCAGTAGGCCGCTGCAAGGTACTGCTTGCCGAAGTCCCGAAGCCCGAAGTAAGTGCCCGTCTGGTACGAGGTGGCGACGATCCCGTCCGGCTTGAGCAACCCCATACCCATGCCGAGGTTGTAGATCGAGTTGGCGAAACCAATGCCCCATAACGAGATCATCAGCACGAGCATCTGAATGAAGCTAAAGCCGCTGGTGGATGGCAGTAGCACAGCTCCACCAGCGACGATCCGCACGGGTGTCCAGACCGTGCTCCACGCCTTGCCCATCGCCTCGCCGTCGTTCGCGGTGTTGACCGCGCCCATGACGGCCACGTAGGACACGATGATCGAGCCGACGACGAGGATGCCCGAGTTGAAAACGGTGAACAGCGTTGCCAGCAAGTTGCTTGCTGCTGCGACGGTGTTCGGGTCTTGTCCCTTCACTAGCACGTCGATGATCGGGCCAAAGATGTGGCCAAGGATGCCGACCGTCACGTCATCCGATGAAGGTGAAAAAGGCATCTGGGCCATGTCTACGACTCCGATCTGTTCTTTTGCGCTTAGGAGAATTTTAGGCGATACTGCGTATAAGTGCAACTGTACGCAGCAAATGCAAAGAGCCTATGCTTTTTCAGCGACACACAATGATTAACACAGTGTTAGCACACTGTTTTACACATTGTTTGAGGTTCTCGGGTGCGCTTAAAAAATCGTCTTTTATGAAGGGGTCAAAAATGCAGATTGAGTCTGTTTTTCCGGGTGCTCAAGTGCCCGACGTGAAGGCCGCGATTCGGGCCGTGCGCGAGCGTGTGACAGCGTTGGGCGGTGCGGTGCTGCGGCCGGTAAAGGCGCTTGGGGCACGCATGAGTTCCATTGCCCGCCAGCCGTGGTTTTTCCCGGTGCAGGTCGCGGCGATCTTGGGCCTGCTGTGGTTGCATCAGCATGGCTACCTGCAAGTGCCCGTGACGGTCTGCGACTGGGCAAGACTCGGCAAGTAGCTTGTTGGGTGGCGAGGCTGAGGCTGCTCCCGCAGTGCTTCCTCGCCTGCCTTCAAGGCATCACCCATCCGTGCAGAGTTCCCTCTGCATCCACTTGGGGCAGGCAAGCCCCGTTCCTGATCTTCCAGCCCGGTGCGTTGCACCGAGCCACTTGTTGCAGGCTGCCCACCAGAGCAAGCCTGTATCCCAGTTGCCCCTCGGGCGTGTTCGCCCAAGCGGCGGCGGCGACTTCATTGCGCGCCACCTTCATGGCCGCACCGTAGCCCGCCTCCTTCCCCGCGTCGAAGCACATCCAGCCGGTGACCAAGAGGCTGATCGCGGCTGCTCCGATGCCGATGGCCAGCGCCTTCCACTGTTGCTTCTTCGCGGCGTCGGCGGCCACTTGGTTGACCGCCTTGCCAAGCTGCTCCACAAGGTCGCCGTGTGCCAGTTGCGCTGCCGTCGCGGCAATCTTCTGTGTGGTCTCCTTCGTCTCTCCGACTGCTGTCTTGGCTGCTTCTTCAATGCGGCCCGGTACGCTGCCGTACAACCCGAGGTAGAACTCAAGCACGACCATCAGCGTCATGATCGCGTCGTTCTCTCGCACATCGAGAACGTCCATGACTCGCTCAAGCCGTCCAACCTCTTCGGCTGTCGGCTTGCGCTGGAAAGCCGCCTCAAACGCGGCAGCAACCGCCAACGTCATGTCATCACCCGCCCAAGCACCTTGAATGCGTCATCGCGCCACCGGATGAGTTCTGCGCGGTGCCCCAAAGGCATCTCTTTGAGTGCTCCCTGAATGGTCAGACGCTGGGTTGCCATCTGATCCGCCACTCGGTCGGCGAGGTCGGGAAAGTCCAGCGTGAGGCCGCCCCCTTCTTCGATGCGTTGCTTGAGCTGACTACCGTTGTAGAGCTGGAACTTTTCAGCGCTACCGAAGTACCCGTTACGCACCACATGCACTTGATGGTCTGCTCCCGCAGGCATCGCATCAAGGTAGTCAGCGAGCAGTTCGAGGCTGTCTCTTTGGCGGTTGATGACCCACAGCGTGACCATCGTCCGGCCCAGTTCACCCAATGTGCTTTTCAGGGTCTGCCCATACCTTGCCACCCCTGTGCTATTCCGAGCTGCCGTATTCACGACGACAGGGACGCCGCGTGTCTTGTCGAGTGAGTTGACCATCTCAATCCACCCGTCTGCTTCGTCGAGGCTCAGGGCTGCGCACTGCACCCGCTCCGAATGGGCTTTGAAAACATCAGGATTGGCGTCATCCGTCTCGATCAAGAGCGGCTCTACTCCCCGCTGCAAGAAGGCGTCGATCAATGCTGTGGCCACCATGCTCTTGCCGGTGCCGCCCTTGTTGCCTGCGCACAGATAAATCTTGTTCATGTCTTTGCCTCTCTTTAGATGCGCTCGCGATCAGGGCGCGCGATTGCGGCGGTCGCGCTGGTCTTGCTCCCCGATGCTTCCGACAGGGATGCGGCGGCACGCTCACCGATGGTCAACACGGGCGGCTGACTTTGCGCGGTGCTGGTCGCAGCCGGTGCTGCCGATGTGCTGCTCGGGCTGGTGGCAGTAGATGCGGCCTTGCGCTTCGTCGAGCGCTGCTTGCTGCCGTTCTTGCCGGTGGACGCGGCACGTTGCAAGTAGCTTTTGAGCGTGGGTGCGCCAATCTGCAAATCGTCTTCGGTCAACAGGGCGGCGATCTGTTCGAGCGTGTAGCCGCGCTCGCGCATGGCGGCGATCTCGGCAGTCAGCAGCTTGATGCTCTCCTGCTTGCTGACCTCCCGCTTCTTGTTCTCTACCGGTGGCATCGCCCGCAGCTTTGCGGCGATGGCTTCCACCTTTTCTATCGTTATGCCCATGCCTGCTCCTTTGTCAAAAAATACGCTTTTATTTTGGCGTCCTTTTTTGTGCTTCGCAAGCTGTAAAGCTTTGTCCCGCTTGTACTTCTTCCCATAATAGAAATTATGGGAAGCGTTTAGGCCTTGCAAACGCATACACAAAAAAGCATACTATGTGCATCGCTGGCAGCAGCCTTTTTGCTTCCAACGGGAACAGAGGTTTGCCCCCATCGAGATTCGTACCGTGTCCAAAGGACGTAACAGGATGGCCCTTGTCGAACACATAGCGCTCCGCGCCATGTGCCCGCCAAGGGACGCCGTGTCCTCGACGCTCCGCGTCTCGATCCGTGGCTCATCTCATCCTGCCCCTACGGGGAGCTGGTGACAGTGATGTAGACAAACAGACACACGCCGCCCACGGGGCCAGTTAGGAGCCAGTGCCATGCCGTTTGAGATCAAAGGAGAAGAAGCGCTCACCGAGCGGATCGGTGTGCGCGTCACGGCTGGCGAAAAGGTGCAGCTCAAGGAAGATGCCGACGATGCGGGTCTGAGCGTGAGCGAGCTGGTGCGCAGACGCTATTTCGGCCGCAAGATCGTTGCCCGGAGCGACGAGAAGATGATTCGCCACCTCAATCGCATCGGTGGCCTGCTCAAGCACATCCATAACCAGTCGGGAGGCATCTACGCCGCTGAAACGGCGCGGGCGCTTCGGCAGGTGTATGCGTACATCGACCAGTTGGCCAACCAAGGGGCCGACAAATGATCCTCAAGAAAATCCCGGTCGATCAGGACAAGGCCGGGCGCAAGTCCAAAGCCACCAACATCAGTGACCTGACGGATTACGTCGCGGTGCCGGATGACGCGGCTCGCCTGACCCGGCTCGGGTATCACATCGACGACGATGGCGTGATCCTTGGCGGCAACGGTGAGCAGCCGGAAAAGCTGCTGTACCTGACGACGCGCGGCTTCAACACCAGCACGTTCAAGGGCCAGCAAGCCGAGATGGTTGCGCTGGCGATGGAGTGCAAGAAGTCGAAGCACCCGATCCAGCACTGGGTCGCGAGTTGGCCTGAAGGCGAGCAGCCGACACCTGAGCAGGTGGAGGAACTGCTCGATGTGTTCCTTGAGCAGCTTGGTCTTGAGAAGCACCAAGTCATAGCGGCGCTGCATCAGGACACCGACAACATCCACCTGCATGTCGCGATCAATAAGGTTCACCCGGACACCTGCAAGGTGGTCAAGCCTGCGAACGGCTGGGACATCGAGGCAGCACATCGAACGGTAGCAATCGTTGAGCATCGGCAAGGGTGGCAGCGTGAGCCAAACGGGCGCTATGTCGTGTTGGAAGATGGCACCGTGGCCCGTGTCGGGAAGCTGGACAGCGCGCCCAGCGTGCCAACCCGTGCAGCCGACATGGAAAACCGCACGGGCCAGAAAAGCGCCGCGCGGATCGGGATCGAAGAGGCGGGAGAACTGATCCGGGCGGCAGCGAGCTGGGCCGAGCTGCACCAAGGCCTTGCCGAGCGCGGTATGCGCTACGTGAAGGCCGGTGGAGGGGCGCACATTTACGTCGGCGATCAACCCATCAAGGCCAGCACGGCGGGCCACTGGTGCAGTCTTGGCAAGCTCACCAAGCGACTTGGCGCGTTCGAGCCTGCGGCCTCTGCTGTCGTGGCGGTCGAGCGTATGCCTGAGCCGCTGCGACCAGACCTCCCCGGCTGGGATGACTACATCGCTGCCGCGAGGGATCACCGAGCGCAGCTCGCGCGAAAGCTCCGGGACGAAAAGGAACGCTACGAGCGCGAGCTGGCCCAGTTCCGGCAACAGAAGGCGGAACGAAGCGCGTCCATTGCCGCCCAGAACTGGAAGGGCAAGGGCGAGCTGCTGAACGCCATGCGCAGCGTGACGGCCGCCGAGGCCAAGAAGGTCGAGCTGGAAATCAGGGAGCGGCATCGCCGGGAAGCCAAGGCGCTACGGGATGCCAGAGACGCATGGCCGGAGTACCACGACTGGCTTGCCAAGTGGTTCAGTCCCGAGGACGCGGGCGACTACCGCTACCACCGGCACGAGCCGCTGCGCCTTGAGGGTGATGGAGACAACGAGGCCTTGCCGCGCGATCTCCGTGCCTTCACGGGCGAGATTGTTGGCAGCGCGGTGGAGTACCGACGCCAAGGGGCGGCGGGGGGTGTGTCTGAGGAAGTGTCATTCACCGATCACGGCCGTCGTATCGACGTTCAGGAGGCGCACGACGAGGCGGCGACTTTGGCCGCCCTACAGCTCGGGGCCGCCAAGTGGGGCAAGGTCAGCGTGTACGGCTCGGACGCCTACAAGGCCACATGCGTTCGGCTTGCTGCGGAGCACGGCATCCGTATCGCCAACCCTGAACTTCAAGCACAAGTTGAGGCGGCCAAGGAAGCACGCCGGGTAGCACGAGAGGAAGCAATGCGCGCACCGCAGATGAGGCTCTTTGCCCAGTACCACGAAGCAATCGGCGCAGACCGGTACACGCTGACGGCGATCAAGATGTCTGCTGACCATCACAAGGCCTTCGTTTTGGGGGTCAAGGACGGCATGGAAGCGTCAGTGGTGGAGCGGCGGATGCGGGAGCTGCTGCGCCTTCATGCGCGAGGCGAGAACCTGTACTACACGCCGCGAAGCGAGCGGATGCACCATGTGCTGGTCGATGACCTCAGCGACGGCAGCCTGCGACAGATGCTCGCCGATGGGTACAAGCCTGCCGTGGTCTTGCAGTCCAGTCCGGGCAAGCTGCAAGCCCTCTTGAACGTCCCAAAACTGGGCCGCGAAGACGATCAGGACGTGGGCAATCGCCTAATCGTCGCGCTGAACAAGAAGTACGGCGACCCGAATCTGCACGCTTGCATCCATCCGCACCGCGCGCCGGGCTTTGAGAACCGGAAGTGGGAGCCGGGTGCGCCTGCCCCGAAATATCAGCGGCCTGATGGCACCTTTCCGGTGGTGGAGCTGCGGCACGCCGTGGCCTGCACCTGTGACCGGGCCTACGCCCTGAGCTGCGTCATCGCTCGTCAGCTCGACGAAGAAGTCCGCGTTGCTCAAGCAAGGCGACCACCTGTTCCCGTCGCTGCGCCTTCGGCCCTGTCGCACAGTGCTTACGAGGCTCACTACCGCGACATCGTGGCACGACACAACAAGGAAGAGAGCATCAATTGGTCGCGTGTGGATTCGATGGTGGCTCTTCGTCTGCGAGTTACCGGACACGATCAAGCCGCCATCGCCGCGATCATTGAGGCCTGTGCGCCCACGATCAGGCCAGCGGGTAAGACGCACAACTGGCACGACTATGCGCGACGGACGGCCACCTACGCCTTTGGCCCGAAGGGGGAGCTGACGTTGGCCAAGATCGAGCGCCACCGCGACCAGTTCCTGCGTCTCGAAGGCCGTGATCCAGCCCATGAAGGGCCAAGGATGGGTGTTTGATGCCGCGCGCTGAAACGCTCACACCTGCACTGTCACTTGGCTTTTCGGCCGACGAGCTTGCAGCCGCTGCTCGCTGGGTGGCGACCCGTGCTGGCCCGGCTTCGAGTCCGCCACGCATCGCTGCCACGTTCGAGGCCTTGCAGGCGGTTGCGCTTCGCGCTCGCCGTGGGCCGGTCTGCATCCGCGACCTGCTGCCCGGTTCCGGGCTTGAGGTGCTGCACATCCCAGCCGCCCGGTCGGGCATGGGGCAGATGGCCAGCCTGACCGGCGAAATCGACCAAGCAGCTTTGCGCGACATCGGCCGCGCGCTGCGCGCCGAGTTCATCGCCAGCGGCACGGACATGCTGCGACTCGAATCCGACGATGGCGCGGAGCTGATCGTGTACGCCATCGAGGTGCGGGCCATCGTGATGGCCGCCACCAACATTCAACTCATCGACGGAGATGCCCATGCCCAAAACTGACTACACCGCCTGCAAGCCTGACCACCGCATGATGCGCGTCGAGATGACGCCCAAGATGCGCGAGATCGCCGAGCAGATCGCGGCCCTGCAAGCCCAGTACCGCAAGCTCGAAGAGGCCGAGCAGCGCCGCGCGCTGCACGCCTTCCTGCAAGGTGTGCGGCAGCGCGCCGAGACGCGCTGCTTGAATGAGATCGCCGGGTGATGGTTTGTAAGTAGGTATATATATACCTACTGTATGCGTTCGCCAAACGGTGGTTTGTTGGACAGTTGCCGCAAGGGGCGGTTGTCATTTTCAGAAGACGACTGCACCAATCAACGAGACATGAAGCCTGCTGTGCATACGGCTCCTGACAGCCCGATATCAGGACTCCTCTGCACGAAACTCGTCTATGCTCAATACTCGTGTGCACCAAAGCGAGGCGAGCATGGCGACCGATACCGTACCGATTGCCGAGCGCGGCGTAGCCACCCTGTCAGAACAGGCATGGGAGCGTGCTCGCTGCCGCGCGGAGATCATTGGGCCGTTGGCGCAGTCGGAGACGGTCGGGCATGAAGCGGCCGACGCAGCAGCCCAGGCGCTGGGTCTGTCCCGGCGGCAGGTCTACGTCCTGATCCGCCGTGCCCGGCAAGGTTCGGGGCTGGTCACTGATTTGGCACTTGGACAGTCGAGCGGTGGCAAAGGTAAAGGCCGCTTGCCGGAGTCGGTCGAACGAATCATCCGCGAGCTACTGCAAAAGCGCTTCCTGACCAAGCAGAAGCGCAGCTTGGCGGCGTTCCACCGTGAAGTTGCGCGGGTGTGCAAGCTGCAAAAGCTGCGGATGCCGGCGCGCAACACGGTCGCGTTGCGGATCGCCAGCCTTGATCCACTCAAGACCACTCGACTTCGGGAAGGCCAGGATGCGTCCCGCATCCTGCAAGGTGTTGGCGGTGTTCCTCCGCCAGTCTCCGCACCGCTGGAGCAGGTACAGATCGACCACACAGTCATCGACCTGATCGTGGTGGACGAGCGCGACCGGCAACCGATTGGCCGTCCGTACCTGACCCTCGCCATCGACGTGTTCACCCGCTGCGTGGTTGGCATGGTGGTCACGTTAGAAGCGCCATCTGCCGTCTCGGTCGGCCTGTGCCTCGCACACGCCGGTTGCGACAAGCGCCCTTGGTTGGAAAGGTTGGACGTGGAAATGGACTGGCCGATGAGCGGCAAGCCCGCGCTGCTCTACCTGGACAACGCGGCCGAATTCAAGAGCGAGGCGCTACGCCGTGGCTGCGAGCAGCATGGCATCCGGTTGGACTATCGGCCTCTCGGGCAGCCGCACTATGGCGGCATCGTGGAACGGATCATCGGCACGGCGATGCAAATGATCCACGACGAATTGCCGGGGACGACCTTCTCCAACCCTGACCAGCGCGGGGAATACGCCTCCGAGAAGATGGCCGCCCTGACACTGCGCGAGCTGGAACGCTGGCTCGCATTGGCGGTTGGCACCTATCACGGCTCCGTGCACAACGGCCTGCTCCAACCGCCGGCCGCACGCTGGGCCGAAGCTGTCGCGCGTACCGGCGTTCCAACCGTCATCACTCGCACCACGGCTTTTCTGGTCGATTTCCTGCCCGTCCTCCGCCGCACCCTGACCCGCACTGGCTTCGTCATCGACCACATCCACTACTACGCCGATGCGCTCAAGCCGTGGATAG